>JGI12316J15309_10000148_pt1:0-260000 | contig 263658 bp, 251 predicted proteins | sample MarCyaLeptolynsp_FD_15309 | JGI IMG/M metagenome (IMG submission 15309) | reverse complement strand
TACGCCAGCCTGAATGTCGGCGACCGCAGGTTGCCGCTCTACCGGTTCGAAATGTCGGACGGGGAAGTCGATTACTTCGACGCGCGCGGCCGCAGCGTTCGCAAGGCGCTGATGAAGACGCCGATCGATGGCGCCCGCCTGTCGTCGCGGTTCGGCCCGCGACGACACCCGATCCTGGGCTACACCAAGATGCACCGCGGCGTCGACTTCGCGGCGCCGAAAGGCACGCCGATCATGGCCGCCGGCAAGGGCAAGGTCGAGTTTGCCGGCCGCAACGGGTCCTACGGCAAATACATCCGCGTGCGTCACAACAGCGAGTTCAAGACGGCCTACGCGCATCTGTCGCGCGTCGCCAAGGGGATCCGCAAAGGGGCCCGCGTGCGGCAGGGTCAGATCATCGGCTATGTCGGCAGTACCGGCCGATCAACCGGACCGCATCTGCACTACGAAATCATTCGCAATGGCAAGCAGGTGAACCCGCTGGCTTTGAAGCTGCCGTCCGGGCGCACGCTGAAGGGCAAGGAACTCGCGGCTTTCAAGCAGCAGCGTCTCGCCACCGACAACCAGCTCGCGCAGGCCAAGCCGGTGGTCAACGTCGCCTCGGCGAAGTAACCGCTTTCCTGAACCTGTCGGTGGGTACCACGCCGCGTATCAGGCAACGTAGTGTCAGGCGCTGAAATCGCTCACACTGCTATCGATGGCGTGAGCGCGGCGATCAGTTCGAGACGCTGTTCTGCAGCTCGGTGCTGACCTGGTTGAAGAACAGGTCGTCGACGCTGTTACCGAGTGCGAACACCGCGACAATGATGGTGAGTGCGATGCCCACGGCGACCAGGGCATACTCGATCGCGGTGGCGCCGCGCCGGTCGGCCCAGACACGCTTTACCGCCGCCAGCGCAGCTGATCGACGCGTACTGCCGTCCTTCATCGATGCGTCCTCCACGTTCGCCAAGCGTCCGCCGGCGATTGCGGCGTACGTCACGAATTGATCATGCGCCTATACTCTTAACGACAGGTAAATCGGTTGTATTTGGCTCGGAAAACTGGCAATTGCCCGCTCACTGCGCCAATAATGCCGAAAACGACAAGGTGGTTTTGTCGCTTGCTGAGGATCGAGGGTCCATGTTCCGACTAGTTCTGCCGGCGGTCATTCTGCTCGGGCTTGGCGCCTGTGCGATCGAAGACACCTGGTATGAAGAGCGCTGCCTGCGCCTGGGGCTGCAAAAAGGCACCGCCGATTTCGATGCCTGCATCACCCGCGATGTGCAATGGATCGAGGAAAACCGCCGGCGCAGCGAACGGGGCGGCGGGCCGTAGCATCGTCGGCGACGCCAGCCCGCCGGCCGGCCTCACTTCTTCAGGAACGACGCCATCATTCGCTGCGGTTCGTCGGTCAGGTAGGCGTCAGCGAAATGCTCGATGCCAGCCTCGATCGCGGCGTCGAGCTGCAGTTGCTCCCACTTCGCAATCAACGCCTTTTGCGAGCGTACCGCCGTCGGGCCGTTGGCCGCGATCTGATCGACCCAGCCGTCAACAGTGGCATCGAGGTCTTCGGCCGAGACCATCTGCTCGACGAAGCCCATCGCCTGCGCGGCCTTGGCGTCGTAGTTGCCGCCGGTCAGCAGCATCTCGCGCGTCTTCCCCCAGCCGATCAGCCCCGGCAGGAGGGCCGCCTCGATCACCGATGGCAGGCCGACCCTGACCTCGGGCATGCCGATCACCAGGCTGTCGTCGCCGGCACGAAAGTCGCAGGCCGCCGCCAGTTCGAGGCCGCCGCCAAGGCAATAGCCGCGCAATCGGCCGATCACCGGCACCGGCAGCGCACGGATCGCCGCGGAGGCCTGGTGCAGGCTGGTGATGAAGCCGCGCCCCGTTTCCGGCGTCATGCCGTTGAGCCAGGCGATGTCGGCGCCGGCCATGAAGGCACGGTCGCCGGCACCGGCCAGAACGGCACAGCGCAGACCGTCGTCCCCGGCCAGGTCTTTGAACGCCGCCGTCAACGCCGCGATCAGCGCCGGGCTGCCGGCATTCAGCCGTCCGGGGTTCTCCATCGTGACCCGGGCCACCCGGCCCTGCGGCCGCTCGTCGATATCGACCGTCACCGTCCCGCGATCCTGATCGGCGGACTCACTCATCACCACGTCTCCTCGGTTTCTTTTTGAATTCCGTCGTCTTTTGACTTCCGTGGTCATCGGCCCAAAGCCGCATGGCGCCATGACGACGGGCGGACCCTAACACGCCACCGCGCCGCCGCCAGCACGGCCATTACTCATTCGGCACTCATTCGGCGCCGTGCAGGGCCGATTTCGCCAGCATGACGTGGATGCCCTTGTGCTGATTGACCACCTGTGTCACGCGCAGATCGGCAGCCAGCGAACACAGGGTATAGGCATCGTGTTTGGACAGGTTCGAACGTTCCTGGATCAGCACGATCATCGCGCGCAACGCCTCGACCATGGCATTGTCCAGGTCCTCGTCCATGGCCATGGTGATGTAGTGGGTCGGCGTTTCGGCGCGCGGACGGTCAAGGTCGGCGCCCTTGTGCAGATGAAACTCGAACGTCCCGCTGAGGCAGCACTCGATCGCGGTGACACAGACTTCGCCGTCGCCCTGGACCGCATGGCCGTCGCCGGCGGAAAACAGGGCGCCCGGCACGAACACCGGCAGGAACAAGGTGGCGCCCGGAACGAGTTCCTTGTTGTCGAGGTTGCCGCCAAACGCGCGCGGCACGATCGAGCTTTGCACACCCCAGTGCGGCGGCGGCGCGACACCCATGACACCGAAGAACGGCCGCAGCGGCAGATCGACGCCCCAGGGCAGACGCGCGACCATACGCGCGCGGTCGAGCGGAATGGTGATCAACCGGCTCTCTTCGAAATCGTATGGCAGCGCCCCGGCGAGCGGACGGATCAGGTTCCAGCCCCAGTCGACCGGCAGCGCGACGTCGAGAATCCGCACCTCCAGCATATCGCCCGGTTCCGCACCGGCGACGGCAACAGGCCCTGTCAGCGTATGTCCGGGCACCATGCGCCTTGTCACCTGGGCCAGAATGTCACGATGTTGCGGCAGCACCTCGAAACCATCGGTCGGCGTCTGTTTTTCGTCGCCCGAAACCGACGTCAGCTTCACCCGGTCGCCCGGCGCGACGGTTAGCGCCGGCGCCATCGCCGGATCGAAGTAGCCCCAGTGCACCGTTTCCGGCGTCGCCTGGAGTTCATGCAGTGCGCTCATCTTGCCTCTCCTGCTGACGGCCCCACCGCCATGATACGCTCAATGATGCGCAGCGTGTCGACGACATCCGCCAATCCGGAGCAAACACGATGACCACCGCCTATCCTCGCGACCTGATCGGCTACGGCCCCCACCCGCCGGATCCGAAATGGCCGGGTGGCGCCCGCCTGGCGCTCAACTTCGTCATCAATTTCGAGGAAGGGTCCGAATACGCAGTGCCCGATGGCGACGGCCATTCCGAGGCCTCGCTAACCGAAATGACCGTCTCGCCCGTGCCGCATGGCAGCCGCGACCTGGCCGCCGAGTCGATGTTCGAGTACGGCAGCCGTGTCGGCTTCTGGCGCCTGCACCGCCTCTTCCAGTCACGCGGCCTGCCGGTCACCGTCTTTGGCTGCGCCCTGGCATTGGAACGCCACCCCGATGCCGTCGCGGCGATCAAGGCGGCTGCCTGGGACGTCTGCTGCCATGGCTGGCGCTGGATCGAACACTACAAGCTGTCGGCCGACGAAGAACGCAGCCACATCGCCCGCGCCGTCGACAGCCTGTGCGCGATGTTTGGCGAACCGCCGCTCGGCTGGTACTGCCGCACCGGGCCCAGCGTGAATACCCGGCGTCTGCTCGTGGAGGCCGACGGTTTCCTCTACGACTCCGATGCCTACAACGACGAATTGCCCTACTGGCTGACGGTCGATGGCAAAGGGCATCTGGTCGTGCCCTACTCGCTCACCCACAACGACTCGAAGTTCGGCCGCGGCACCTTCGCCACCGGTCAAGAGTTCGAGGTCTTTCTGCGCGACGGTTTCGATCTGCTCTATGCCGAAGGTGCGACCCAGCCGAAGATGATGTCGGTCGGCCTGCATCAGCGGCTGATCGGTCATCCAGCCCGCGCTGCCGGTCTCACACGTTTTCTCGACTATGTCAGCGGGTTCGACGATGTCTGGATCTGCCGGCGGGTCGACATTGCCCGCCACTGGGCCGCAACGCATCCCTACGATCCGGCCACCGCCTTTACCTGGGCAACGTGAGCTGGCGGCCCAAAGCGGCTCGGGCGGGCGCCCTGCCCGCCCGGTTCACCAGTTCATTCGACCCGCTTCATTCGACCGGCTTCGGCTCCGGAAAGAAATCGACCGGCACCATCAGCTTGTTCTCCTGCTGCACCAGCGCACCCAGCTTGGCGCTCTCCTGCGTATATTTCAGCCAATCCGGGTCGGCCCACATCGCCGCCCGTTTGGCCTCCCGGTCGCCGGCGTTCTCGTAGACCCAGATGTGGGTGTACTGGTTCGGGTCGCCCGTCTCCGTCTTCATATAGGCCAAAGGCGCGCCCAGATGCTTGGTCTGCGGCGCCTTGCCGTATTGCTCATAGAGCTCGAGATGTTTGGCGATGGTGCCCGGCCGGCAGGTATACGTCCGCACGTCAATCAGCATGCTGCTCTCCTCGTTGATCGCGTCTGAGATTGTTCCGGTGGCGGCAGACTAGCCGTTCCCCGCACGCGCCGCGAGTGCCCAGACGCGGCGACGGACAACCGGCGTCGCTTCGCACTTGCGCTCCCGCATCAGGGATTGCATCGCACGCCCGGTTCCCGGCACTCTGGCGCCACAGCAACAAGACCAACCCGAGGAAACGTTATGACCGACCGCAAGCCCGCCATCAGTCTCGCCGCCGTTCCGGGCCGCCGTGCCGCCACGTTCGAGATCGCCCGCGAGATTGAACGCCGCGGCTACGCCGGTATCTATAGCCCGTCCAACACCGACAACATGTCGCTGTGCACGGCGCTCGCCTTCGTCACGAATGAAATTCCGTTCGGCACCACCATCGCGCCGATCTACTCCCGCACACCCTATGACTATGCCCGCGCCGCCGCGTTCATTCAGGAAGCGTCCAACGGCCGGTTTCATTTCGGCATCGGCGTCAGCCATGAGCCGACGTTGAAGACCCTGGGCATCAGCGCCGGCAAACCGTTGAGCGACACGCGCCGGTTCGTCGAAGACCTGCGGGCCGTGCCGCGCGCCGGCGACCTGCCACCCATCGTGCTGGCGACGCTGCGCAAGAAGATGATCGCCCTGTCGGCGGAAATTGCCGACGGCATGGTGTTCGCCAATGGCGCGCGGTCGCACATGGCCGACTCGCTGGCGGCCCTGCCCGCCGGCAAGGCCAACGCCAACGATTTCACCGTTGCCAATATGGTCCCCACGGTGATCTCCGACGACGTCGAAGCGGCGAAGGCCGTGAACCGCCGGACGCTGACCGGATATGTTCAGCTGCCGAACTACCGCAACTACTGGAAGGAAGCGGGCTACGTCGAGGAGATGGAAGCGATCGAGCAGGCCATCGCCGCCGGCGAAACGGAACGGCTGCCGGACCTGATGAGCGACCGCTGGTTGGCCGACGTCACCATCTTCGGTCCGGCAAGCCATGTCCGCGACGAGATCGAAGCCTGGTTCGATGCCGGCATCAAGACGCCGATCGTCGTGCCGTCGTCGGCCGCCGGCAATCAGTTCAAGGCGCTGGAAGAAGTGTTCGCCACGTTCGGCTAGGCTTACATAAAACCGCAGCAAAACCGTCGCTTGTGACCCGGGACGCAAATCGCCACCGGCAGCGCCGCGCCGCCGCTCGGCTACAAGCTCGGTCGTAGCGATATCATACATTTGCCTTTCGCGGTGCCGGCGCCGCCGACATCCAGCTCAAATTTACTGAAGAGGTCTTTGGAAATCTCGTGTAACAAGGAACAAGACTGCGCACCGTTACTTGCGTTGGCAGTACACTTTGACGATGAACTCCTTTAGGCGTTCAACGAGGGCGGTAGCATTCAGATCTTCGTCATTCGGCTCGGCGGAATAGTCAACGCCGTGAAGGTCCAGAAACGCCGTCACCATCTGCGCCTTGATCGCAAAGCTTACATTCTGCGCGATGTCGCCAGTGAGGCCAGCAACTTTCAGGGCGTTCAGCTTCTCTGTCACGACGCCGATGACGTTGCCGCGATCGTCGACCAACGGGCCGCCGCTGTTGCCTGGTTGAACCGGCACTGAGATTTGCAGATGGTTTGTGTTGTTTCGAAGTCCGAAAAGTGCGCTGATCCTACCGTCGGTGAATGCACCGGATTCGGAGAGAAGTCCGGCCAGCGGATACCCATATGTCGCCGCGTATTGTCCTTGGGTAGTCCGGGTATTGAAGTGCGCAAATGCAACACCGGGCGCCGTAACCCGGAGAACCGCGAGGTCGTTGTTGGCATCCTGGGCGATCAACGTGGCATTGAAGAGCGGCCCGGATGGTTGATGCACTGCTACCTGCCTGCAGTGCGCCACCACATGGGCGTTGGTGACCAAATGCCCGTCGCCGGTGACGAAGAAGCCGGTACCGGAATGGACGAACTCGTCGCTCGCAGAATCATTCCGATCACGCGTCCGGCGGCGACCAGATTTCGAGAAGAAGTTTGTCGACTCGTGCAAGGCGATCATCCGCCCCGAACCGCCAGTCTGGGGTATGTTTTCTAACGCGGCCATGATAGCGCCGTTGATGCCGTCGAAGGAGCGGAGCCCCATGTGTTCGCCTCGGCCATCATAGACGAGGTCGCCGGAATTGAAGTCAACGCCGGTACACGTGACTTTCCAGGACAATCCAAACGCAAGACGCCGCGAGGGGCGAGCAACACTGCACTGGATCACCAGCGTTTTCTGATGGGCTATGCGTGCGTGAATTGCGTCATAATATGTATGCGGAACGACGATATAGCCCTTGTCTATGAGAGCGGATTCGATCGTTGGTCGCACAAATCGATGGGAGGCTGGTGAGATCACCGCGAGTCCGTAGTTCTCGGACTCATCTGCGCTGTGAACGAAGCTGCCCTGCTTCTCATAAGTCACGTCGACGCAGCCGCCGATCCACAAGATAACGAAAACCAAAAGGCAGCGGTGCAACCTGTTCAGCATGATTGAGCCCTCGGCAAGATGACACAATCATAAGGCGCACTTTGCTAAGAATAGTTTACCCGTTGATTCGATCCACCGGCAGAACAACCGTTAATAGATGGCGACTGTCGTCACGCCGCCGGCGCACCGTCACCGAACAACTCGTCTTTCAGGACCTGTTTCACGATCTTGCCATTGGCGTTTCGTGGCAAAGGCTCGCGCCGAACATCGATCATGACGGGCACCTTGAACGCGGCGATCCGGTCCCGGCAGTGACCGATCAGTGCGGCTTCGTCCGCCTCGTGTCCCGGCGCAATCTGCACCACGGCACACACCTCCTCGCCCAGGATCTTGTGCGGACGGCCGACCACGGCCGCGTCCATCACGCCCGGATGGCTGTACAAAGCGTCCTCCACCTCGACGCAATAGACGTTTTCGCCGCCGCGGATCAGCATGTCCTTGACGCGGTCGAGAACGTAGACGAAGCCCTCATCGTCCATCCGGCCGAGGTCACCGGTATGCAACCAGCCGTCGGAGAATGTCGCTGCCGTTGCCTCCGGCTTGTTCCAGTATCCCTTCACGACGTTGGGTCCCTTGATCCAGATCTCGCCAACCTCCCCGAAGGCCACTTCAGCGGCAGCTTCATCGACGACCTTGACCTCGCAGACCGGCATCGCCGGTCCGACGCTATCCGGTTTGCGGAGGTAATCTTCGCCGGCATTCTGCGTCGTCACGGAAGAGGTTTCGGTCAGGCCGTAGCCGTTGCCGGGCTCCGCCGCCGGAAACTGCGCCGCGATGCGCCGCACCAGATCGGGCGCGGATGGCGCCCCGCCATAGGCCACACTGGTTACCGACGATGTGTCGCGGCGGGCGAAATCCGGCGATTCCAGAACCTGCCAGACCATGCCCGGCACGCCGCCAAAGCCGGTAATGCGCTCGCGCTCGATCAGTTTCAGCGCCTCCTCCGGGTTCCAGCGGTACATCAGCACCAGCTTCGATCCACCCATCACCGCCGGACACAGAATCGAATGGCAGCCCGTTGCATGAAAGAACGGCACGGACAGCAACGTCGCCCGTCGCACCTCCTCGCCGCCCAGCGCCGCCGGCAGCACGCCTCGGCACAGCGAGCCGCACGCCGCGCGAAAGGCGACGGTGACGACGTTGCTGCAGATGTTGCGTTGCGTGCCCAACGCGCCCTTGGGGAAGCCCGTGGTGCCCGAGGTGTAGAAGATCGTCGCATCGTCCTCCGGGTCGATCGATACATCCGGCAACACGGCATCTGCCGGCGCGCCGGCCAGAGCTGCCTGCCAGCCGACGACCGGCTCGGACACCGCCACAGCCCCACCACGCACGACGACGACACCTCTCAGTCCCAGGCCGTCGACGTAGCCGGCGATCCGCTCGAATCGCTGGGCATCGACGACGGCGACACAGGCGCCGGAGTCGCCCAGGCCATAGTCGAGTTCGGCGCCGTTCCACCACGCATTCAGCGGCACCACGACGGCGCCCAGGCTCGCCGCCGCCCAGAAGGCAACCGACCATTCCGGATAGTTGCGCATAGCAATCGCCACACGTTCGCCTTTGCCCACGCCAAACCGGTGCTGCAAAACCCAGGCGAAGCGGCAGACCAGATCGTAGTGTTCCGCGAACGTGAAGCGCTCGTCTTCGTAGACGATGAAGTCCCGGTCGGCGAACTTGCGGCTCGCGCAAAGGATGTCACGCAGACTGTTCGGCGCATTCTTCCAGATGTTCAAGCGAACACCCCGAACCTCCTGTTCGCAGACTTCGAACGGCATGCCCGGCCCGACCAGCCGCGCCGTTGCCTCCAGGCGTGTTACGCTCATGACACTGCTCTCCTCCGTGGCCGCGTTTTCCGCACGGCTTGCGACCAAGTATTGCACCAATGGCAGCCGCAGCGCCAAGCACCGGGCCACCAATCAAGTGTGTCACTTGCCGATTGGGCACCGGCTGCCGCATCATTGGCGCAACGCGACGATAAGAAACCGCTTCATAGGAAAGGAACGCCAGCATGAGCATGTTCGACCTGTCTGACAAAGTCGCCATCATCACCGGCTCGACCAAGGGCATCGGCAAGGCCATTGCGGCCCGCATGGCGGAGGCCGGCGCCAAGGTCGTGGTGTCGAGCCGCAAGCCCGACATGTGCGTCGAGGTCGCGGCCGAGATCAATCGCGACTACGCCCGCAATGGCGGCGAGGCCATTTCGATCCCGTGTCATGTCGGCGACCACGGTCAGTTGCAGGAACTGGTCGACAAGACTTTGGACAAGTGGGGCAGGATCGATACGGTCGTACCGAACGCGGCGTCGAACCCGTACTACGGTCCATCGGCGGAGATGCCGGACTCGGCGTTCGAGAAGATTCTCGACACCAATGTGAAGAGCACGTTCAAGCTCTGCCACCTGGCATTGCCGCACATGGTGGAGCGGAAATCGGGCTCGATCATCATCATCGCATCGATCGCCGGCCTGAAGGGGTCGGTCGAACTGTCGGCCTATGCGATCTCCAAGGTCGCCGAGCATCAGATCGCACGCAATCTGGCGGTGGAGTACGGTCCGATGGGCATCCGGGTGAACGCCATTGCCCCGGGGCTGATCAAAACCGACTTTGCCAAGGCGCTGTGGACCAATCCCGTGCGGCTCGACATGGTCGAAAACCGCCTGCCGCTGCGACGGATTGGCGATCCGGATGAAATCGCCGGCGCTGCCATGTTCCTGGCCAGCGACGCCGCGGCCTACGTTACCGGACAGGTCATCAACGTCGACGGCGGCGCCGCCGTGGTCTGACGCGGCGCGGACAAAAGCCGCCACGGTCTAGGCACAGACGGTCGACTGGCCAAGCGGGAAACAACCAGCGTGATCGCGTTGGGCGACGATCACCGAAGCACGGGAGAGACGCCATGAAATTCGGCATTTTCTACGAACACCAGTTGCCTCGGCCATGGCAGGAACACAGCGAGTTCGAGTTGCTGCAGAACTCGTTGGCGCAGATCGAGCTCGCCGACCGCATCGGCTTCGACTACGCCTGGTGTGTCGAACACCATTTCCTGGAGGAATACTCGCATTGCTCCGCGCCCGAAGTGTTTCTCGGCGCCGCGAGCCAGCGCACACATAACATCCGCCTCGGTCATGGCATCATCCAGCTGACGACCAACCAGCCGCATCGCGTGGCGGAAAAAGTCGCGACGCTCGACCTGCTGTCCGGCGGCCGGGTCGAATTCGGCATGGGCGAAGGTGCCGGCCCGGCCGAGCTTCACCCGTTCAACATCCGTGTCCGCGACAAGCGCGACCGTTGGGAGGAAGCGGTACGTGCCACGGTGCCGATGTTCACCGAGGACGCCTGGGAGTTCCATGGCGACTATTACGACTTCCCGGCACGCAACGTCATCCCCAAGCCGTACCAGAAGCCGCATCCGCCGCTGTGGGTAGCCTGCTCGAACATCCAGACCATCGCCAACGCGGGCAGTTGGGGCATGGGCGCGCTCGGCTTCAGTTTCGTCTCGCCCGACGCAGCGCAGGCCTGGGTGCACCGCTACTACAACAGCCTGCTGAAGGCGCCCAACAGGCTGGCGGACTATCCGGCGAATCCAAACCTGGCCACGGTCGCCGGCTTCATGTGCGCACCGACCGACGAGGAAGCGCAGGAGAAGGCGGCCGGCTGGACCTTTTTCGTCTTTGCGCTGTCGCACTACGGCCGCAAGGGGGTCGAGGCGCCGGGCAAAGGCGATCTGTGGGCAGCCTATCAGGACTGGCGCGGCAGCGAGCAGGAAGCCAAGGCCCTGGCCAGCGGACTGATCGGCTCACCCGAAACGATCCGCCGGCGCCTGCACCAGTATGAAGCGGCCCATGTCGACCAGGTCATCCTGCTGAACCAGGCCGGCCGAACGACGCACCAGGACATCTGCGACAGCCTGAAACTGTTCGCCGAAGAAGTGATGCCGGAGTTCCACGAGCGTCAGCCCGAGCACGAAGCCTGGAAGGACGACGTGCTGTCGGGCCGCATCGAGCTGGAAGAGCTGGCCACCGATGGCTACGACATCTACGCGCATCAGAACGAAGACATCGTGCGCCTGACGCCGGAGCAGTTGAAGCAGCGCATGGCCGAAAAGGAACAGACCGCCGGCGGCAGCGATTGATCCGACGTTGCCGGCGGTAGCCTTGTCCTATACTGCGCGTCGGCGTAGGGGTCAGTCGTCGGCGACGTATTTGCCGCGCAGCCGCTGCATCCCGGTCAGCCAGCGGTCATAGTCCGCGACCTTGCGCTGCATGTAGTCGAGTACGACCGGATGCGGCAGGATCAGGAACTCTTCCTTATCCATCGTCTCGATAACGCAATCCGCCAACTCTTCCGGCTCGATCATACCGTCGACACTGGCCACGCCGCCTTCCCGGCCGGCCGTCATCGGCGTACGCACAGCCTGCGGGCACAATACCGACACCCGCACGCCTTTTTCGCCATAGGCAATCGAGATCCACTCCGCGAAACTGACCGCGGCGTGCTTCGTCACGGCATAGGTGGCCGAATGGGTATGGCTCAATAGCCCGGCGGCCGACGCGGTATTCACCAGGTACCCCTCGCCGCGTTCCGCCATCTTCGGTGCCAGGACACGCGCCGCATAGACATGGGCCATCACGTGAATGTCCCAGTTGCGCTGCCATTCCTCGTTCGCGGCACTCTCGTCGCCGAGTACGGCAATGCCGGCGTTGGAGCAGAACACGTCGATATCGCCGTTCGCCGCCTCGGCTTTGGCGATCAGGTTCTTGATGTCGTCTTCGTTGGCGACGTTACAGGCAACGGCTAGGCCGCCGACCTCCTCGCCGACCGCCTTCACGGCGTCTTCCTGCAGGTCGGCGACGACGACGGCACGCGCGCCTTCGGCCTTGAAGCGGCGGGCCAGGGCACGCCCGATCCCGCTCGCGCCACCCGTCACAACCACATGTTTGCCGGCAACTTTCATCGTGTGTTTCCTCCGTCAGGTTTGCCGCAAGCTAGCATGCCGGTTCACACCGTCCAATCGGCGCACGCGCTGGTGATGGGCAAAACTCGACGGCTTGCGCTAGGTTGGCGATATCGGCGCGCGGGGGAGGAGCGATTGCGGATTTTCATTGCCGGCGGCTGCGGTTTCATTGGGCTCAACCTGGCGGAAGCCTGGCTGTCCCTGGACCATGAGGTCGTTCTGTTCGACCGCGGCCCATTGCACCCCGAGGCGGCGCACGCGTTCGATGCACTGGGCAGCCGCTACCACGTCGTCACCGGCGACGTCCGTGATGCCGCCGCCATCGCCAAAGCCCTGACCGACCACGACATCACCCACGCCTACTACGGTGCCGCGCTGACTTCCGGGCCCGAGCGCGAGCGCGACACGCCGGCCGACGTGCTCGGCGTCAACCTGATGGGCTTCGTCAACCTGCTGCAGGCCGCGAACGCCCGGGGTGTCAAACGGGTAATCAACATCAGCTCCGGTGCCGCCTACGGCCCAACCCGGGTTGGCGATGGCTGGTCCGGCGACCTTGTCGAAGATGAAGCGCCGGCCAACCCGGATACGCTTTACGGCATCAGCAAGTTCGCTTCCGAACGGGTAGCGCGGCGGCTCGCTGGCCTGCTGCCGCTGGATATCATCAGCGTCCGGCTCGCCGCGATCTATGGACCTTGGGAAGTCGACAATGGTGCCCGCGACACGCTGAGCCCGCAGATGCAGGCCGCATTGCTGGCCCGCGAGGGCGGCACCGCGGTTCTGTCACGGCGCGACCATCAGGACTGGACCTACTCGCGCCACGTCGGCGCCGCACTCGTTGCCCTGATGCAGGCACCCGCGCTGCAGCACGACCTCTACCACATCTCCTGCAGCCATCCCTGGGCGGTGATGGACTGGTGCGCGCGCCTGTCGGCCGCCTATCCCGCATTTACCGCGCGTCTCGCCGCAGCAAGTGAAACGCCGACGGTCGAACTGCATGGCGAGCGCGACCGGCTGCCGATGGCCACGGCGCGGTTGACCGCCGACACCGATTACAACGTGCCCACCGACATCGCCGCCGACCATGCCGACTTCCTGCAATGGATGGCGGACCACGGCGCATTCTGGGATCCGCGGCCGTAACGGGGGCCAATGACATGCGGCTTCGGATTTACCGAGACAACCTGGCGATCCGCATTCCCGGCGGCTTGCTCGGGTTGGCGATGTGCGGTTTCGGACTGTTCGCACTGCAGCAATCGACGGTGGCGCCGGACGCCGACCTCGCCGCGCGCGCCGTCGGTTTCGGCCTGACCATGGTGTTCGCCGGCCTGTCGGCAACGCTGACGTCATGGCTGGCGCCGGAACTGTCCGGTATCTGGTGCAACTCGCCGCGGTTCTTCGGCCGCAAACGCCGCCGGCGCTAACCCACCATCTTCTTCGCGGCCAGCTTCAGGACATGGCGGTTGCCGCGCTGCCAGGTAACGGTCAGCGCATAGTGGCGAATCTTCCAGCCGTCGGACCGCCGCACGAAGTCGCAGGTGTAGTAGCCGCCGACGGTGTATTCGGCATCGCCCAGATCGTTCTGCAGGACGTGTACCGCCTGCAGGTCGGCGCGCAGCTGGGCGGTGTCGCCGCCGAGGTCGTGCAGATGGTTCGCGGTCATGTGCTGGGTCGCATCGAGGCCGCCGACCGTCGACCGCACCGCGGCGACCCAGGTCTCGCGGCCGCTGACCACCTCGCGCCCGGCGAAAGAGCGGAAGTCGGCGGTCAGGTCCTCGGTGAAGCAAGAGGTGAGCAGGTCCCAGTCGCGGCTGTCGACGGCACGGCAGTAGCGGTGCATCACGTCGCTGATCTCGGCCCGGTCAACCAGCAACTCGACCGTGGTTTCACTCATCGGCGGCTCCTCCCGCGAAAATCATAAGAAATGATCGGGTCAGCGGGCAAGGTCAGCCGGTATACCAAGAGTTGGGACTTTAGGTCATTTCCTGCCATGGCCACTGCCGTGCAGATCGGCGAGCCAGCTGACCGGTGGCAGGTCGGCGACGGCGAGCCAGATCACCAGCACCAACAGGCTCACCGCCAGCAGCATTTCGAGCGGCCGGCCGATCCGGTGGCGCCGGCGGTTCACGATGTAGGTCGCCATCGCCCGCCAGTTCAGCGTCAAATGCCAGACCCCGGCGAGCAGGAACAGCACCGCCATGGCGAGATGCAGCGCCGCCCACTCCGGCCGGTCGAGGTCCAGCCACGTCCAGCCCGCCTCGCGCGCGGCCCGGCCGCGCGGCCCCAACAGCAATACGAGACCACTGACCAGCATAGCAATGAAGCCGCCGCCGAGAAGAAAGCTGGCACAGGCATGCGTTGAGAAAGCCTGCCCACGCCGTGGTGCCGGTGCCCCGGGCGGCTTCGCGGCGGTATTATCCTGTGACATGTCTGGGCCCTCCGGACCGCGTATCCCGGTACCCGCATCGCCCACTTAGCGGCAAGCGGCGGGCTCGTCATCGCGATGGCTGAACAAAGCACGGTCAGGATGCCCACACCATGACGCCGATCAAATCAGACTGCCGGGCGACTGCGCCGACGGCCTAGTCGCGATGGCCGAAACGGGCGGCGAGCGACGGCGGCAGACCGCTCGTCTCCTTGGCTGCGGGCCGCTCTCCGGCACCGGCCGTGGCCTTGCGCGGGGCCAGCGCGATCAACGCTTCGGCCTGTTTCACCGCAGCAGCTATCGGGTCGACCAGCGGCACCGCCACGCGGTCGGCCACCTTGGCCGCCAGCCCGGCCAGCGGTGCGCCGGCCAGGATCACCACTTCGGCATGGGCCTCGCGCACCGCTCGGTTGGCGAGCTCGACCAACAGGTCCTGCTTCTCGTCCTGCACCCCGGCGAGCGTGGCGAATGCGCCGTCAAGCACAGGAATACGCTGGCATGCGCAGAAACCGGCTCCCACGATTTCCAAGTCTGATCTCGGACAGCTTTTACATTGCTTTATGCGACGACGTGGCCATACCTACACGCGCCGAGCTTTGCGCCGCCCGCACTGTAATCAGCTGCGCGATCATCATACGCACCTCAGTGAGAATTCTTTCGCGCCTTGATACGCGTCGAGAGGCACGTCTTTCTACTTGTTCATATACAAGCTGCTTTGGTGGACAACAGAGTATCCATGACTATGGGGCAAATCGCAGCCAACAATCATCATTAGTTGTGCCAAGCAAAAGCAACTCACTCATCAATCATGCTGTAGGCTAGCCAGTATTGGAAAATGACAATACGCGGCAGTGGCGCGGCGTCTCGCAAATAGCCTGACATAGTTTCCTACGTCGCTTTGCCAACACCAACAAAAAGCCTGCGCCAAATCAGGGCAATGAAACGTCGCGGTCGTCAATGCATAAACGCAGTCTTTCGATCATATTATCGTTGGGATTGATCTCCGCATCCTTAGCTTGCCGAGATCACAATTGCACATTAGTCAGAATTTTGGCCCTTGCTGCAATTGCAAAAACCAGTCGGCCGGTTCTCGTACCTCTTCTTCACCTTCTTCCTCTGTCTCTAATGAGAAGGGCACAAGCTCATCTAGCTTAGAGAGCTCTTTCTGCAGCTCGTCCAATCTCTCTTTTGAATAGGGTTCTTCTACACAGAGTTGCTTTTCAAATCTTTGGATGCAGTAGTGCAGTCTTTTTGACGGAGTCTCATTTCCAGTATCCAAAGGGAGTTTAATTAGTAAATTGTAGACACCTGTCTTATCGCTATCTACAGAAAGGCTAGGTCCAATATTGTCCACCCGAGGCGTGCCAAAGAGTATCTTGGATGATACGCCGCCATTAAGTTTCTGAACGATTTTAAAATCTGTAAGAATTTGGATTTCTTTTCCAGTCATTATCAGTCCATATCTTTTTCCACTGTAATGAACTGGCACACTCGTCAAGTCCTTAAATAACGCAACCATTGAACGCTCAATAAAATCACCTATTTCAATTCCGCTTTCCAGTAATATTTTCTCACCGCAGACAGCCGGATCATATCGTGGACCGTTCTCAATTCTTTTAGAAACAGGGATTTCAACCTTGTCAAAATCGCGTAAATTTGGATTGATCGAGAAAGTAATGCTAGTTTGCTGTAGATTAGTAGCGGATCTCTCCCCTCCGATCCTTGGAGTAACATTGGTACCATCGATCCCAGAAAAGGGAATGACAGCGTTAATGCTTGCACCGTTCTTTTCCAATATCTGTGTCGTTCCTTTGAATACACCTGTTCCAGATTTCAGCTTAAAATCCTTCATATTAGTATTTTTGGGATTTTGGGCTTTCAGAAGGTCTATTCTAATTCTCCCCCGCGCCATTTGACATTTAAGTGCAGTCAAAATAGTTGAAACCTTAATATGATCAGTTTTTACATTATTTCTGACGGCAGGAACAGAAGACTCTAAGCCTAATGAGCAACTAGATAACAACACTCCAAATAATAATACTGCTGCCCGTGGAGCCACCTGCCAATTAAGAATCTCCGATATCGTAGATCCAGTCTTGACGCACGACGAACTCCCCTCACGCTCATTCCTGAATTCTACTGTCGAATTCATGTCGATGTTCCAGCCGCTAACAGCCCTTCGAAGGTCGCTTTCGATATAGTTGTCAGACATGCAGTTTCTGATTTACCTACCGCAAGGAACTTCGCGATTTCCGATATATAAGTCCATCTAAATACAACGAAATACATGATTATGTCAAATCATATTATGCCAGTTGAAACGCTTGTTTCTCACCGTGCTAGGAATGATTTGAAACGAAAGGGAAGGACGGATTTCGCTCGAGCCAACGGAGACGGGACTTCGGCGAAAAACTTTCGCGCTCAGCTTCCTCGAATAGAGCGTCAGCACTAACTGCACGCCATCCAACGTCGAGCGCGTCATTAACCGGTTCAGGAAGCGATTTTGGTTGCACGCGCCTTCCCGCTAGTCGCGATGGCCGAAACGGGCGGCGAGCGACGGCGGCAGACCGCTCGTCTCCTTGGCTGCGGGCCGCTCTCCGGCACCGGCCGTGGCCTTGCGCGGGGCAAGCGCGATCAACGCTTCGGCCTGCTTCACCGCAGCAGCTATCGGGTCGACCAGCGGCACCACCACGCGGTCGGCCACCTTGGCCGCCAGCCCGGCCAGCGGTGCGCCGGCCAAGATCACCACTTCGGCATGGGCTTCGCGCGCCGCTCGGTTGGCGAGCTCGACCAACAGGTCCTGCTTCTCGTCTTGCACCCCGGCGAGCGTGGCGAACGCGCCATCCAGCCCAAAGATACCGGTGCACCGCGCAGCGAGGCCGTTGGCTTCGACACAGTCGTGAAACCACGCGGCCAACGCCGGCGCAAAGGTGACGATGGCGAAGCGATGGCCGAGCAGACAGGCGCTCAGCATCGCCGCGGCCGACATCCCGATGACGGGTATGTCGAACAGTTGCCGCGCACTGGCCAGGCCCGGATCGCCAAAGGCGGCGATGATCGCGGCGTCGGCGTCGTGGTGATGATCGGCCAGCATCTCGATGGCGATGGCACCGCCGACCTGGGCCTCCGCCGGACCGGCGATGTAGGGAAACCCGCGCGGTGCGGTGAGCGGCACCAGCTCCGTCTCCGGCGCCGCAACCGCCTCGCCGGCAGCGATCAGAAGATCCGTAACGTCGGCCGACGTGTTCGGATTAACGACGAGAATGCGCATGCCGGCGCTCACGTCACGATACCCCGGTGCGACCAAGCGGTGCGTTGACCATTATCCGCTCCATTCTGCTGCCCCTTATCGTTGTCGGCAGGCCGGACCGCCCCCATCGGTTCGCTGGAGCCGCCGTTGGAAGGCTATACGGTTCGCGGCATCGTACACAGGGTCTCGACGGTTTTGCGATGCCAGACATCCGTGCCGGCCAAACCGATATCGGCGAATTTCGGCGCTGTCCGTGTGCCGTCACCCAAAACGGTCATGGCAACGATCGCCTCTCCATCATTGCGCGCCCGCCATAAAAGATGAATTTCAAATACATATTATATTGACATCGCGCCTTAAATGGGTATATCAAATACCTATTATAGGAGATCACGCCGATGCGACTGACGCTTCATACGGACTATGCCCTGCGGATGCTGATGCAGCTGGCCGTCGCCGGCGACCGGCTGGTGACCGTGGCGGAAGTCGCCGACCGGCACGAGATTTCCAGAAACCATCTGATGAAGGTGGCGCAGACGCTGAGCAACCTCGGCATGGTGCACAGCGTGCGCGGCCGCGGCGGCGGCCTGCAACTGGGCCGGCCGGCGAAATCGATCCCGCTGGGCGCGGTTGCCCGCGCTCTGGAGCAGGGCAGCGCGCTGGTCGCCTGCTTTCCCAACGGCAACGGCGCCTGCCGCATCGTCCCGTCGTGCCGGTTGAAGGGCATTCTGGCCGAGGCGCAGGAGGCCTTCTTCAGCGTGCTCGACCGCTATTCGGTCGACGACCTCGTCAAACGAAACCCGGATTTGCACCTGATCCTGGAAGGAGATGCGGCATGAGTGAGATTCCGGTCCGCAGCGCGTCGGTACGCCGGCAGGAGATCCAGGCGGCGGCCGCGGCAATGGGCATCGACGAAGACTACATCTCCAAGCTGGTCGACACGTTCTATGCGCGTGTGCGCGCCGATGCGCGGCTCGGCCCGATCTTCGACACCGCGATCGGCGACGACTGGGACCATCACCTGGGCAAGATGAAGGATTTCTGGTCATCGGTGGCGATGAACAGCGGCCGGTACGCCGGCAAGCCCGTGCCGGCGCACCAGAAGCTGACAGCGATCAGGCCGCCGCATTTCGACATCTGGCTCGGGCTGTTCGAACAGACACTGAACGACACCGCACCTACACCGGCCGCGGTTCCCTACTTCATGGAACGTGCCGAGCGCATCGCCAACAGCCTGCAGCTGGCGATGTTCGGCCTGCCGTCGCTGAAAGGACAACACCTGCCATGAGCCCGATAGCCGCCATCGTCATCGCCGCCGAGATCGGCACCGTCCTGTTTTTCATCGCCTATGGCTCGGCACTTTGCCGGTGGATGATCGAAGGCCGCCGTCAAGGCCGGCAGCCGCGTCTCGATACGACAGGCACCGCCGTCGTCACGGCGGCACGGCTGAGCTTCCTGATCGGGCTCGGCGTTCTGATCGTGTCTTCGGTTTCCGTGGGAGTGGCGTGATGAAACATCGGCTTAGCTGCGCTGCCGTCTGGCCCTACCTGCTGCTATGGGTGGCGGCACCCGCCCCGCTCTACATCTGGGTCGCCGTCGAGTTCATGCTGAAGGGCTGAGGTGCACCGCACCGGGTCATCGACAAAACGCGCGAGCGGCATCGGCCGAGGTATTCGGATTGACGATGAGGATACGGATGCCGGCGCTAACGTCACGACATCGCCGCGCCGCTGCCCCGACCGGCATTCAGCGCAGGAAGATGAAAACGGCGACGGCGGCCATGACGCCAAGGGTGACGGCAAGCCAAAGCCAATAGGACAGGGTCTTGGCCTTGGTCCTGGATTCGACGGCGATACCGCCACGGCCATACGGTGCGTCAACCATAGTCCCCCTCCATCAACTGTCGTCCCGCCCCCGGGGACCCAACGACCGCACCGTCCCCTTCGGCGCACCTGAGTCGCAGGAAAAAAGGCTATCCGATTCGCGGCGCTGTACACAGTGTCTTGATGATAGATGCATGACAGGCCATACATACGAACGTAACGCGGCGCCGTTCCAGGCCATCGCAGCAAACCGTTCAGGCGGCCGGTTCGTTGGCAAAACAGGACAGTGCGCATGACCCGAAGGCCGAGACCACGCCAGTACGGTGGCGCAAAAGTCTCGTTCTGCACGGTTTATGCAGGTGCCGCCGGCGACAGGCCCGGTGATTTCAGTGTTGAGCACAGAAGTCCGGTAGCCACTGCCGATCTTGACGATTGGACGGGTCATGCACCAGGCAACAGGAAACCGGCTGCGTCGTCGTCCGGTCCGAGGGGAGAGGATCAAGCGTCGATGACATTCGACGGTCGAATCCGCGGCGGCACCTCTGCCCCAAGTTTCCAGGCACCATCGGTCGGCAGGTGCCGCATCGGCGGCATGCCTGGGCACGTTGAAACGGCGTACGTCCGCAGACCGACGATACATGACGGATGCCGGCGCTTCCCGACCTGCCTGACGGGGCCGCGCTGATGGAAAAGTCCGCTCAGCCCGAGAAATCCGGACCGTCCAATTCGGAAGAAGCCGTACCCCGGCGACCGGCCAAGCTGTTTTCAACGAGCGACGTTCGGTTACTGCTGCAACTGCCTGTCATGGCGCTGATCGCCTGGTGCACGCCTGCGGCCGTGTGGCCTTCCTGCGCCGCCTGGCTGGCCCGTTGTCGCGCCATACTCAAAACAACGTCGCGTGCCGCACGCGTCAACAAGATCGCGCACACGCTGGGCACGCGGCAACTGGCCGCAAGTCCCGAGCAGATCGTCCAGGACATGGACGCGGTCGGGCTTGAAGGCACACTGCATATCCTGCGCCATTACCGCCCGGGCCGCTGGGAGCCGCCTATGACCGTCACCGGTCAGGCGCATATCGATGCGGGCCTGGAAAAGGGCAACGGCGTCGTCCTCTGGGTTGCCGACTTCGCCTTTCATGCTCTGGTTCTGAAGATAGCACTGCATCGCGCTGGCTATGCCGTCAGCCACTTGTCCGGCCCGCGACACGGTTTTTCGACCAGCCATTTCGGCATGCGGTTCCTCAACCCGATCCGCACCACGATCGAGAGCCGGTTCCTGCGCGAACGTGTCGTCATGTCGGATCTGGCACTGCCGGAACAGCGCCGGGTGGCCGCCGCCATGCGGACACTTCTGAAACGGCTTAAAAAGAATGGCGTGGTTTCCGTGTCGGCCCTGCCGAACGATACGGCGCCGGACCAGATGCCGCTGTTCGACGGGACGGTGCGACTGCCGTCGGGGGCGCCTGGGCTGGCCTACCAGAGCGGCGCCGCGCTGCTACCGGTGTTTGCCGTGCGCAACGCGCAAGGGACCTACGAGATCATTATCGAACCGCCGGTCGCCCCGCACGAGGCATCGACGCGCAAAGCGGCGGTGACCGAGGCGATCGCCACATACTGCGCGCTGCTGCAAGATTATGTGACGCGCTATCCGGGCCAATGGAACGGCTGGCACAATGTCATCGCGCCAGGGAACGACGACGGCAAGACCTGACGCACCGAGACACCGACCGCAGGCCGTCAGATGACCTGCAATGCCAGAATCTTCGAGCGGATAGCCTCGCCGCGCAGGTAGTCGGCGTCGACCAGGTCGAGGACGCGGCACGCGCCCTGCCGCTGCAGGGCGTCGATCTTCGACGGGTAGGCCATCTTGTCGAACACGCCTTCGTTGACCGTCAGGCAGACGATGCCGCCGGGCTTCACTACGCGGATCAACTCGTCAACGCCGTCGGGGCCGACATGGCCATGCGTGAAGGTGCCGACGCTCAACACCGCGTCGTAGTCATCGTCGGGAATGCTCAGCCCGACCGTCAGATCCGCTTCCAGCAGCGCGCCGTAGACGCCTTTCGCGCGGGCCTGCTCCAGCATCTCCGATGAAATGTCCACGCCGTCGATCCGGCTGAAACCCGCTTCGGCCAACGCCTTGCCCGACAGGCCGGTGCCGCAGCCGACGTCGAGAATTCGCAAGGCGGCGTCAGCCACATGCCGGCGAAACACCGCCACCGCTTCGCGCGGCGCAACGTATTGCAGATCGTCGCCGAGCAGGTCGTCGTCATAGGACTGCGCCCAATCCCGATAGAGGTCGCGAACCTCGTCGGGCGTCTCCACGGCATAGGCACGGCGCAACAGGTCGCTTTTGGCAGTCATTCGAAGCAGCCCTTCATTCTCGCTGGCACCAAGACCTACACCATCGTTGCCGCAACGGTCGACAGCACCGGACGACGCGCACGCCGGCCGGCGCCGATAACCGCGCAGTTCGACGGCCGTAAAGACGGCCAGACGGAGGCCATCGACGGTAGAGGTCAAGTGCTTTGGCTTGCCGTGAGCCTGCGCCCGGCGTCAAAATCGGGGATTACCGTCTCCGGGAGGCTATCGCCATGCCGTTCTTCGATATCGAACCGCTGCACGCCGATTTCGGCGCCCGCATTTCCGGCGTCGATATGCGCCCGCCGTTGGATCCGGAGACACTGTCTGCGGTCCGGGCGGCAATCGATACCTACTCCTTAGTCGTCTTTCCCGACCAGCAGTTCGATGACGACCTGCACCTGGCCTTCACCAAGCAGCTCGGCCGGCCGGAGCCGAGCCATACGGCGCCGGGCCGGGTCGAGTATTTCGGCACCATCGGCAACGTGCAGCCGGACGGCACCGCTCTCGGCAACCGCCATGAGAAAACGATCTTCCTGACCGGGAACAATCTCTGGCACACCGATGCGTCGTTCAAAAAGACGCCGGCGATGTTTTCCATCATGTCCGCTTACGAGACCCCGGACGAAGGCGGCGAGACGTTGTTCGTGAGCTGCCGTGCCGCCTATGACCGCCTGGAGGCCGCCGAGCAGCGGCGGGTCGACCCGCTGGTGACGGTGCACGACTACACCTTCTCCCGGTCGAAAGTCGCACCGGTGCCGGCAGCGATATCGGCGTCACTGCCGCCGGTACGGCAGAAGCTCGTGCGGACGAACCCCGCCAATGGCCGCAAGAACCTGTTCATCGGCTCCCACGTGCGGGAGGTGGAAGGCATGGATGCCGTGGCCGGCCGAAGGCTGCTGGACGACCTGGTTGCCCATGCGACGCCGGACGAGGCGATCTACGTCCACCGCTGGCGGCCCGGGCAGCTGGCGATCTGGGACAATCGCTGTCTGTTGCACCGCGGCACCGGCTATGACGCCGACAAGCATCGGCGGCATATGCGACAGACCCGGACCAGCGGCATCGCGCCGACGCTGGAGGAGTAGGCGCGCGGCGCTGCGGCCGCCTGCCGATGCATTTCAGGAACCGCGTTGGCAGGAACCGGTTTGAACGGCAGCGGGCGGCGGCCTGACCGGCCACCGCCCGCTTCGGTCGCGCAATGTTCGAAACGCGATGTCGTCAGTCGAGGTCGCTGGCGTCGTGGCGTTCGCGGACGCGCATCTCTTCCGGGCCGGAAACCCGGTTGACCTTGCGCCCGCGCTTCACCGCGGGACGGTCCTCGATCTCGGTCGCCCAGCGCACCACGTTCTTGTAGGACTTCGCGTCGATGAACTCGGCCGCTTCGTAAGCGTTGTTCAGCACCAGATTGCCGTACCAGGCATAGGTGGCGATGTCGGAAATGTTGTAGTCGTCACCGCACAGGAACTGCCGTTCGGCAAGATCGCGCTCGAGCACGTCGAGCTGGCGCTTCACCTCCATGGTGTAGCGGTTGATCGGATATTCGTACTTCTCCGGCGCGTAGGCGTAGAAGTGGCCGAAGCCGCCGCCGAGGTAGGGCGCGCTGCCCATCTGCCAGAACAGCCAGGACATGCATTCGGCCCGCGCGGACGGCTCGGTCGGCACGAAGGCGCCGAACTTCTCGGCGAGATAGAGCAGGATGGCGCCGGACTCGAACACACGGGTCGGCGGGTTGGTGCTGACGTCGAGCAGCGCGGGGATCTTCGAATTCGGGTTGATCTCGACAAAGCCGCTGCCGAACTGGTCGCCGTCGCCAATGTTGATCAGCCAGGCATCGTATTCGGCGCCGCTGTGGCCCAGCGCCAGCAACTCTTCCAGCAGGATGGTGACCTTGATGCCATTGGGCGTGCCGAGCGAGTAGAGCTGCATCGGGTGCTTGCCGCGCGGCAGCTCCTTCTCGTGGGTGGCGCCGGCAATCGGGCGGTTGATGCTGGCGAAGCGACCGCCGCTTTCCTTGTCCCATTGCCAGACCCGGGGCGGTGTGTAGGTAGATGTATCGGCCATGCTTGGTGCCTTCCAATATCGGTTCGTGTTCGGTGAGTGCGACGGTGCGGTTTTGACGGTGTGGTCGTAGGGATGTGACGATGACCGTGAGCGCTCGATTATGACCGTTCGATTGCGACTGCAACGTCGCGGTCGGTTCGCTTCGGGCGTCACCGGGACAAATACGCACCCCAGCCACCCGGCCGGCCCCAGGCTAGTGCCGTCAATATAGGCGCAAAGCCGCGCCGGACCAACGGCGTCAGCCGAACTCGGACGAGTGCGCGAACTTCTTCACGGGATAGTGTTCGCCCGTCGGCATCGGGCCGACGGGATTCAGCCGGTGCCGGTCGGTCCCGCGCGCCATATAGGCCTCGAACGTCGGCCAGACCGACAGATCGCATTTCACCTCGGTCGGGCAGAAGCGCATGGTCATGCCGCAGCGCACGCGGTCCGAGTTGTTCGGACCCGAGCCGTGCAGCAGGCCGTCGTCATGCAGGGAGATTTCGCCGGCCTTCAGGTCGAGCGTCACGATACGGTCGGCATCGATCTGGTCCTGACTGACCTCCTGTTCGAGCACGAGGTGCGATGCGTCGTTGATGTGATGGGTGAACGGCCCGTCGCGGTGACTGCCCCTGACCACCTGCATGGCGGCATTGCCGGCATCGGTGTCATAGATCGCAAGCCAGACGGTGACCGTGCGCTGCGGCGACAACGGCCAGTATTGCGCATCCTGATGCCAGGGCACCTCCGAACCGTCACGCGGGTATTTGACGAAGAACTGGCCGCCCCATTGATAGAAGTCGGGCCCGATCAGGTCTTCGACATAGTCGAGGATGGTCGGCGTGCGGCACAGGTCGTGGAACTTGCGGCTGGCCTTGTGCCACATGTTGACCAGGTTGACGTCGACGCCGGTGGGCAGCCGTCCTGCCAGTTCCTCGAACAGCGCCTGCAGGGCGGCGACCCCGTCAGGCGCGAAGACCGGCAGGTTCTTCACATAGCCGTCGCGGGCGTACTGGTCTTTCTCCGCTGCGGTCAGGCGGCGGGCCGCCGGATCGATGGCGAAAGCCGCCGTCGGTCCCAGCGAACGCTCTACCGGTTCCAGAACCTCGGTCATCTCGTCTTCCTCCCCTACGCTCCCGTCCGGCCGTGCCGTGCCAGCGGCAGTCTACGGCATCGGCTGTCACATCGGATAGCCGATAGCCGCCGGCACGTCAGGCACCGATCTTGGCGAGCAGTTTGCGCAGCTGCCGGCGTTCGGCCTCGGACAGCGCGGCGATCAGCCCCTCCTCGGTCTCGACGTGCGACACGATCATCCGGTCGACCAGGTCGAAGCCCTCGTCGGTCAGTTCGATGCGGACGCCGCGACGGTCGTCCGGGTCCTGCCGCCGGCGCAACAGGCCGCGGCCTTCCAGCCGGTCGATCCGATTGGTCATGGCCGAGGTCGACAGCATCATGTCGCGCGCCAGGGCCGAGGGCGACATGGACGTGCCGCGGCCCTGTCGACGCAGCGTCAGCAGCACGTCGGAGCCGGCGAAATCGAGCCCCCAGTTCGACCAGTTGGCGACGACGCCCTGACGCAGCCGTTCGCCGACCTGCCAGATCTGGCCGCAGACAGCCATCGGCTCGGGATCGATGTCCGGCCGTTCGCGCCGCCACTGCGCGAGGATCGATTCAACCTTAGCGCCCTGGCGCGGCTCTTCGCCGGGGGCGGATTTGCGGTCTTGACTCACGACGCATCCATCCTAGATATTTTGATATCGAATTACTCTATATCGAAATATATGACATCGAGTAATTACATATAGAATGTTCCTTGCGCGTGCGGAAGTCCGTATGCGCCAACCCCTGGAGGGTAAGTTGCAGCAGACATCGACCGAAACCTTGCGCGCCGCCGACCATCCGATCGACGCGGTGTTCGTCAACCGATGGTCGCCGCGGGCGTACGATGCCAGCGCGATGAAGCAGGCGGACCTGATGACCATCGTCGAGGCGGCGCGATGGGCACCGTCGGCCTACAACATCCAGCCCTGGCGGTTCGTCTACGCCCATCGGGACGACGCGCGGTGGCCGCAATTCCTGGACCTGCTGGACCCGATCAACGCGGCCTGGGCGAAGCAGGCCTCGGCGCTGCTGTTCGTACTGTCGGACAAGGTGATGCCGGGCGACGACGGACGCGACCCGGCGCCCTCAAGCACGCACAGTTTCGACGCCGGGGCCGCCTGGGCCCAGCTTGCCCTGCAGGCGACGCTCCTGGGGTATCAGGCACATGCGATGGCCGGGGTCGACTTCGAAAAGGCCCGCGCGGCCCTGTCGGTGCCGGCCCGCTATCGGATCGAGGTCGCCGTGGCGCTCGGCCGGCCGGCAGATCCGTCGACCCTGCCGGCGGCGCTGCAGGCGCGCGAACAGCCCAGCCCACGGCGGCCGCTGCAGGAGATCGCCTTTGCCGGCGCTTTCCGGTCATGACCCCAAACCAGCGCGGCCATGTGGTGATGACGCTGTCGACGGCGCTGGTGGCGACGTCCTTCCCGGTCGGCGCGGCGATCACCCACGGGCTCGACAGCGGCGTGCTGACCCTGTTGCGCTTTACGCTGGCGGCGGTGCTGTTCGCACCGATCGTGGCCTGGCGCTATGGCCTACCGTGGCCGTCGTGGCGCGATCTCGCCCGCTACAGCCTGCTGAGCGCCTGCCTGGTCGGCTTCTTCTGGGGCATGTTCGTGGCGCTGCGACATACGACGGCGCTGAACACCGCGACGATCTTCACCCTGACGCCGCTGATCACGGCGGTGACGGCAGCACTGCTGCTCGGCGAACGGCAGCCACGGCCCGCACGGGTGGCGCTGCTACTCGGTGCCGTCGGCGCGGTGTGGGTGGTATTCCGCGGCGATCTGTCGGCGCTGCTGGCGCTTCAGTTCGGCCGGGGCGATGCGATCTTCCTGGCCGGAACGGTTGCCATGGGCGTCTATGGCGCGCTGGTGAAGCTGTTGCATCGGGGTGAGCCGATCGCCCGCATGACCCTCTGGACACTGGTGACCGGGGCGGTGTGGCTGCTGCTGTTGTCGCTGCCGCGGCTCGGCGAGGTCGACTGGGCCGCGGTGCCGACGTCGGTCTACGCCGGTATCGTCTACCTGGCGGTGTTCACCACCATCGTCACTTTCTTCGCCCTGCAGTGGAGCACGTCGGTGATCGGGCCTACCAAGGTGATGTCCTACACTTTCCTGAACCCGGTGCTGGTCCTGCTGATCGGCCTGTTGTCCGGCGCGGCGCTACCGCCGCTGGCGACCTATCCCGGGTTCCTGCTGGTGCTGGCGGCAACGACGGTGGTGCAGATGAGCCGGACCAGCGGCTCGACGCCGGCTCAGCCGACGGCGACGCCATCGAGCCGGCGCGCGAGGTAGCGCACGGTCTTGCCGGCCTCGTCCAGCCGGGCCTGGCCGACCTCGGTGAAGCCGAGGCGGGCGTGAAACGCATCCGATCCGGGATTCGGCGGATCGCTGTTGACCTCGCACACCACCAGATGATGGCCGGCGGCCGCGGTGCGATCGAACAGGTCGTCATAGAGCACCCGGGCCAGGCCGCTGCCGCGATGGTCGGCATCGACGACGACGCGGTCGATATAGACGAAGCGCGGATAGGTGTCGCGGAACCAGTGGAAATTGACGCTGTCGTAGTCGGCGGCATGGTCGAAGGCGATCAACAGGGCGGCGGCCGGCGCGATACAAGTCGCCGCGAACGACCGGTCGACCAGCGTGTCCCAGCGCGCCGGTTCGAGAAACGACGTCTCGCGCGCGTTGGCATTGTTGAGCGCACGCAGGGCCTCGTGCGTCGCCGCATCCTGGCCGGCAATGGCGTCGATCCGCGGTGCGTTCATAGTGTCTCCTTGTCTTGCGCCGGCGTGCCGGGAACCGGGGCGCCGTCGATCACCCGAAGGACCTCCATCGGCTCGCTCTTGCCGCGCATGGCAACGCGGCCTAGCGGTTCGAACGTGAAACTACTACCGCAGGCGTCCGCCGTCGCGCTGGAAACCAGCAGCGTCGTGTCGAACTCCTTGTTGGTCGCCTCGATGCGCGCCGCGGCGTTCACCACGTCGCCATAGACCGTGTAGCTGCGGCGGCCGCTGCTGCCGACGCTGCCCGAAACGACGAGGCCGGTGTTGATGCCGATGCGCGTGCGCAGGCTGTGGCCATGGAACCTGCGCTGACCCAGTGCGCGCTCGATGGCGCAGGCGGCACGAACGGCGGCCCTGGCATGGTCAGGATCCGGCACCGGTACGTTGAAGGTGGCGATCAGCGCATCGCCGTGGAACTGGCCGACGACACCGCCATGCTCGGCAACGATGCGGCCGAGCAGGTCGAAATACTCATCCAGCATGGCCAGCACGTCGGCCGGGGCCATGGTCTCGGCGATGCCGGTGAAGTTCTCGATGTCGGTCATCAGGATCGTCGCTTCGCGCTCCTGCGGCGCCAGCGCGCCGGAATCGTCGATCAGCTGGCGGGCGACGGCCTCGGGCACATAGCGGCCGAAGGTCTCGGCGATGGCGGCACGGTCGCGTTCGGCCTGGGCCTGCTGGATGACCACCCGGCGCGCGCGCCAGACGACAACCGCCAGCAGCCCGGCGACGCTCAGCAGAACGATCATTTCCTGCATCCGGCTGCCGACGCCGAAGAACATTGGGTTGAGGACATGGGTCAGGAATTGTTCGGTCGTCGGACTGTCCGGCAGGTCGGTCCAGCCAATCGTGTCGAAGGTGGCAACCACCCAGACGCTGGCCAGGCTCCAGGCAATGGCGACCGACACGCCGGACCACAGCACCAGACCCGGTGCATAGCTGAAGGCGGCGCTGGCGATGAACAGGAAGAAATAGAGGAAGTTGGTGAAGCGGAAGCCCATCGGCACCGGGATGTCGTTGGTGAACGGCCCGGTAAAGGCGGCAATCGCCACGGCAAGGATGGAGACTTCGACGAAGGTGAAGAGGTAAAGCTGCCAGGCACGCACGCCATTGCGTGCGACGACCCAGAGCTGGGCCAGACCGATGACGCCGAACGCGGCGATCAGGCCGAGCATGTAATAGACCGACGGCGGAAAGCGCGTGGTGCCGATCCACAGGGCGATGATCAGCAGCACCACCAGACGGCCCTGCAGCGCGACGGTAAGGCCGCGCCGCTGTTCCTGCCTGAAGGCGGTATCGACAGTATCGCTCAAAACGGCGCCAGCTCCCGCTCCACCGCCCAATCCGCACTGCCGTGGCGGCAATGGCAGATCAAGCGGCGACATCAAGTGCTAATATTGTCGGCTTCAGCCAATACGCCAACCACCGATAATCGGATCAGGCCGAAGGCTCAATCGATCGGCGCCCAGCGCGGTACCGCAAAGGCCAGCTTTGCCATCAAGCCATTGAGCTGATCGATCTCGTCGGCGGAAAGCACCGCCAACATGTCCCGCTGCCGCGCGATAACGATCGGCAGGACGACATCCAGGGTCCGGCGCCCATCGTCAGTGATGGTGAGCGACTTGCTGCGCCGGTCTTCCGGCCGCTCCGACCGGGCGATGAAGCCCTTCTTCAGAAGGTCGGCAACGGCCCGGCTGATCGAATTCTTCGGATGACCGGTCGCCTCGCAGATGTCCTTGGCGGCAATGCCCGGCCGCTGCGACAGGCAGAACAGGATGACGAACTCCGGCCGCGACAGGCCGTAATTGTCCGACAAGTGGCGGTACACCGGGCCGACGAACATGTTGGCGACGAAATTGATCAGCCACACCTCAAGCAACGGCGTATCGGTCAACATCTGCCGGGTCAACGGCCCAAGCGATGCGGGATCGCCGGACGACGCGCGCGCGGCCGGCACATACTTACGCATGGTCATGCATCACTGTTAGCGCAAAAAAGTTCCACATGGAACTTTACTATTGGTTCCGTATGGAACTAATATCGACACGTCCGGCGCTCCCGTCGGCAACAGGGAGGAGAACTATGAAACGTCTTTCTTGGCTTCTGGGTCTGATCGGCCTGACCATGGGCCTGCCCGCCGCGCAGGCGGCGGACCTGCGGATGGTCGGCGCGTTTCCCGAGGGCTTCATCTTCACCGAGGAGATGGCCAAGCCGTTCATGTCGCTGGTGCAGGAGGAATCGGGTGGCAAGATCAGTATCGACCTGACCGGCCCCGACGCGGTGCCGACGTTCGAGCAGTTCGAGCCGGTGCAGTCGGGCGTGTTCCAGCTGCTGTTCACCCATCCGGCCTACCATGCCGGTACCACGTCAGTCGGCCTCGCCATCGACGCGATCGCGTCCGACCCGACGAAACGCCGCGAAGCCGGCATCATCGACTTCATCGACCGGCACTATCAGTCGCTTGGCATGAAGCTGATCGCCGCTCCGGCCACCGGCAGCAAGGGTTTCCGCTACTTCCTGAAGGAACCGATCGGGGGCAAACCCGGCCTTGCCGGTCGCAAGATCCGCGGCACCGTCAGCTATCACCCGATGATCGAGGCGCTGGGCGGCAAAGGCGTGGTGATCCCCGGCGGCGAAGTCTATTCGGCCCTGCAGAAGGGCGTGGTGGACGGGGCGGCGTGGAGCCTGAACGGCGCCAAGGACTTCAAATGGTATGAGGTCGCCGACTATATGGCGGAGCCGGTGTTCGGACAGGTCGGCGTCATGATCTTCATGAATCTGGACGCCTGGAACGGCCTGTCGGACACCGACCAAGCGGCCTTCGAACGTGCCGCGACACGGCTCGAACAGGACAGCATCGTCCGTTTCGACAAACTGGCGGCGGCGGAGAAGAAGGCGCTGCTGGAGCTGGGGATGAAAACCACCAGCTTCGCGCCGGAAGAAGGCGACAAGTTCGAAAGCCTGTGGTCGAACGGCGTGTGGCAGATCGCAGAGAAGAACTCGCCGGAACCGGCCAAGGCCCTGCGCCAGCTTGCCCGCGACGCCGGGATGACGGAGTGACCGGCGCCGATGGCCGGGCTGCATGATGCCAGCTCCCGCATGCTCTACCGCATTGCGGGAGCGGCGTTGGCCCTGATCGTCGCGCTCTATCTCTATGAGGTGACCGCCCGCTACCTGTTCAACGCGCCGACCACATGGTCGGGCGAAGCGGTGCAGTACTGTCTCAGTGTGCTGATCTTCTTCGCCCTGCCGGAGATGACGCGTCGACACGGCCACGTCGCCATCGACATCGTCCCGACCCTGGCGTCTGAACCGGTGCGTCACCGGCTGTCGCTCTTCAGCTTCGTGCTGGCCGGTGCGGTGTGCCTGGTGGCCGGCAGCGTGGTCGGACGGGAAGCACTGAAGCAGTTCGACCGCGGCCTGATGACCAATGCGGCGCACCCCATACCGCGCTGGTGGATTTCGGCCGTGATTGCCCTGGGTCTGCTCAGCGCCGGCCTGCATTTCCTGCGCGCCTTGCGCCAGCGCGATACAGCCGCATGACCTGGACGCTCTATCTGACGTTCGGCATCAGTGTGCTGCTGTGCCTGCTGTTCACCGGCATACCGGTGTTCATCGGCTTTCTGGCGCTGAACATTATCGGCGTTCTGGTTCTGATGGGCCCGCCCGGTTTCGGCCTGTTCACCAACAGTCTGTTCGAAACGGCGACCTCGCCAACTCTTGCAACGGTGGCGCTGTTCGTGCTGATGGGTGAAATTCTGTTTCGCTCCGGCACCGTGGACATCCTGTTCGGAAGCGTCGACCGACTGGTCGGCAATCTGAAAGGCCGGCTCTATGTCGTCGTGGTCGCACTGTCGACCGTGTTCGGCGCGCTGTCCGGATCGGCCGTCGCCGTTGCCGCCATGCTGGGCCGTTCACTGCTGCCGATGATGCAAAGGCGCGGCTACGACACCACACTGTCGGCCGGAACCGTGCTGGCGGGCGCCAGCCTGGCACCAATCATTCCACCGAGCCTGCTGGTGATCATCGTCGGATCGCTGGCCGATGTCTCTATCGCCGGTCTGCTGATCGCCGGTATCGTGCCTGGGCTGCTGCTCGCTGCGCTGACCCTGATCTACGTTTTCGTGCGCATGCCGAAACTGGACATGCCGGGGCCGAAGGCCGACAACGGCGCCGCCAAGGGCAGCAAGGGCATGGCCGCGCTGAAGATGGCCCCGTTCCTGCTGGTCATCTTCTCGGTCATGGGGCTGATCATGCTGGGCGTGGCGACGCCGTCGGAGTCGGCGGCGACCGGGGTGGCCGGCGCAATTCTGGTCGCAGCCATCTTCCGCAAGCTGTCGGTGTCGATGCTCGTCGAGGCCGTGAAGTCGGCCGTCGGCATCAGCGCCGTGATTCTGGTTATCGTCTGCTCGGCGAAACTGTTCAGTCAGCTTCTGTCGTTCGCCGGCGCGACGCGCGGGCTGGTTGCCTTCACCACCAGCCTCGACCTCGGCCCCGACCTCACGCTCCTCGTGATGATGGCGATCCCCTTCATCCTGTGCATGTTCATCGATCAGATCGCCTTCATGCTGCTGGCCATACCGATCTATCAGCCGGTGGTGAAGGCCATGGAATACGATCCCATCTGGTTCTGGACGCTGTTTCTGATCAACCTCACGGTCGGCAGCCTGACACCGCCGTTCGGCTACACGCTGTTCGCCTTGCGCGGCGCCAACGAATCCCTCTCCACGACGCAGGTCTTTGCCGCCGCCTGGCCCGTCGTGGCGATCTTCCTGATCGGGATGATCCTTCTTTGGCTGGCGCCGCCCCTGGTGACAGCGCTGCCGCAGGCATTCGAATGACCCGGGACTGGCGGCACTACGATACAGCGGCGTCACACTTCATTCCGTCAACCAGCGACGATGAACTGAAGATCCACGTCCGCAGCCACGCGACGGATCTGGATCGACCGCCCGTCCTGTTCGTTCACGGCGCGACGTTCGCCAGCCGCATGTATGACATCCCCCATCCCGGGGCGAGCTGGCTAAAGGCGTGCGACGCCGCCGGCTTCGCCGCCTACGCCATGGACGTGCGCGGTTACGGCAGGTCGCGGGCGCCTGCCCTGCACCGGGCCGACGCACCCTATGCCCGGGCGGCGGAGGCCGTGATGGACATCGACGATGTCGTCAACTGGCTGCGCGTACGTCATGACGTCGACCGACTGCACGTGGTCGGCGGGTCATGGGGCACCGTGACGTCATCGCTTTATGCCAGCGGCACCGGTGCCGCGAAGATCGGCGGCCTCGTGCTGTTCGCGCCGATCTATGCCGAACGCAACGATGCCTGGATCGATTTCTTGGCCGATCCGGACGACCGGAGCCGTTTCAACCCGGCAACCGGGCCGGTCAGGCCCATCAGCGAGGAAGATACCCGCCGGCGCTGGGACGAGGAGATCGTGGCCGGCGACGCCGATGCCTGGCGGGAGGAAGGCGTGCTGCGCGCGCTGTTCCTGTCGACACTGGATGACGATATCCGGTCGGGAGACGACGCAAACGGCGTGTTCCACGCGCCCAACGGCACGCTTGTGGATCTGTGGTCCTGCTTCACCGGGACACCGATGTACGACCCGGCCAGGATCGCCTGTCCCTGTCTGCTGATGCGCGGGTCGGCCGACACCACCTCGACCCGCAGCGACGCCTTGCGGCTGTTCGACCGGTTGGCGACGCGTGACAAGCGCTATATCGAGTTCGCGCACGGCTCGCACTTCGCCACCGCCGAACGGGTTGCCAGTCAGCTCTTTGCGGAAGCGCACGCCTTCTTGGGTATGGTCGAAATCGGGTGAGTGCGATGCCCCGGCCAGATCGGCACGCACCCGAAACCAGGTGCCGACGCGTCAGCCGGTGATCACCTCAAGCGTCTTCTGCCGGTGCTTGGCGGTGTGCATCACGGCCAGCAGGTCCTCGTCCGGCGCATCGCCGCCGGTCTCGAACTTCTGTCCGATGATGAGCATGGCGACGTCGTCGCCGCCCCGGGTCAACGGCAGAATGATGCGATGAACGTCGAGAAAATCGCGGTCCGGCACGCGGTAGCTGCTACGTGAATAAATCGCCTGGCGCAGCACCACGGCCTTGGCGAACAGACGTTCCATGTAGCTCAGGTACTCGCCTTCGATCACCTCGGAAACCAGGCGGCCGATCGGGTCGAGCCCCATCCGCTCGACCAGATGGGTGCCCATGAGACGGAACTCGTACTCCGGGCCGGGACGAACGTTCAGCAGATAGAGATGCGGCAGCAGGCGGGGAATTTCGGTCGGATCGATGTCGGCCCGCCGCGGCACATCGACATCGCGGCGGCGTGACGCCCAATAATCAAACAGTTCGCGGATGATATCATCCGGCACCTGGTACATGCTCACGTCTACCCGGAATCGCCCTTTTCCCTGCCGGTCGAATCAACCCGCAGTTGGCGGCATCGTACGGCGGCGACGGTCGCTTGGAAACCGCATCGTGATCTCAACCCGCGGCATCGTCCGTCAGGGCGCCGTAGTCGTGTTCATACACGGTCGGCACAAACGCACCCATGTGCTGGCGCCGCCGCGCCCCGGGCCAAAGATGGTCGACATCTCCGTGCGCCGGCCGATAGACCGCGGTGTAGGCCGTTGTCGACCGGCGGCGGCGCGAATAGAGCGGCGGCCGTAGGAACCGCTCGACGAGGGTGTCGAGCGTCGTCGCGGGATCATCGAGGGCGGCTAGCATGGCGTTCTCGCGCATCTGCGAGTCGGCGCCGGCGCCGGGCCCATCCTGATGATTGGCACAGGCACGACGGTCGGTAACCAGCGGCGCACGGTCGGGGCCGAGAAACAACGTGGCATAGGCGCCGCTGCGGTCGAGCACGGTGACGTTATGCGCCATGGCGATCGGTAAGCGGCACAGTGCGGCGACGGCCTGGTCGACCGTTCGGCAGGTTTCCAGCACATAGCGCAGGATCAGAATGACGGCGAAGCCAAGACCGTTCGCATCGCGGCCGCCATAGGTCAGGCTGGCGACCAGGCCATCCTCATTCATGCCATCGAGGCAGCCGCCCCAGGGCCGCTGCACCGTGGCAATGACCTCGTTGCCGAACCATGACGTGCTCTCGATACGGCCGGTGACGATCTCGAGCGCATAGTCGTAGTTGCGTACCAGTGCCGGACCGCCGTCACCCAGCCAGACAGCCTGGCTGCAGCCGGCGGCGACGGGCGGCGGGCGATAGTGGCTCAGGATGCGATGCGCTTCCGCGTCGTCCCCCACCAAGTCGCAGACGCGGTCATACTCGGCCAGCAGTTCCGGCATATGCATGGCGAGGGCGCGGCGGCAGTCGGCCGCAGAGGGCGGCGCCCCCCGGCCCTGCCCCTGGTACCAGCGGGCGGCTTCACCACGGCCGGCGACGAACCGGTCGCACCATGCCGAACCGGGCCGGACCTCGCGGTCGAACATGAACGTCTTGTTCATCGTGGCAGTCTACGACAGTGCCGCGCAGGCGCGTTGGTTTTGCCGCGTCTTCATGACATCGTGCCGGGTGACGGAACACGGCCAAAGACGAGGACGCGCGGATGCAGGAGATCATCGACCGCCTGAAACAGGTGACCACGCCAAGCCTGACCATGGTGCTGATGCGCGACCATGGCCTGTACAACACCTCGATCCGCGACGTGCGGCCAAGCAATCCGGCCGCCTGCCGTTTTGCCGGACCGGCGGTGACCCTGCGTTACGTGCCGCTGCGCGAGGACAAAATGGCGGAACAGTATCTGAGCCACCCGGACAATCCGATTCAGCGCATCATCGAAGAGACGGCGCCCGGATCGGTATTCGTGCTCGACGCCAACCAGCGCAATGACGTCGGTATGTTGGGTGGCAATCTGGTGATGCGCATGTACAAGCGCGGCATCGCCGCGGCAGTGACCGACGGCGGCATGCGCGACCTGCCGGAACTGTCGGAGATCGACCTGCCGGTGTTCGCGACCGCGTCGGCGCCACCGCCGAGCTTCGCGGCGCTGATGATGGTCGATCATGATTGCGTCGTCAGTTGCGGCGGCGTGCCAGTCTACCCCGGCGATATCGTCGTCGGCGACGATGAGGGCGTCGTCGCGGTACCGGCGGGAATCGCCGACGCCGTGGCAGAGGCCGGCGCGATAGTCGACAAGCTCGACGGTTACGCGCACCGCCGGCTGAGCCGGGGCGAAGCGCTGCCGGGGCTCTATCCGCCGGGCGACAAGGTGAAGGCGGAGTTTCAGGCCTGGCTCGATGCCGGCGAGCCGGACGAAGCGCTCACCTGACCGGCACCGGCGCGGGACCGGCCGGTTCGCGGCAGCAGCGCGCACGATGACGGTCGATCAGGGCCGCGGCACAGGCCGCCAGGGCGAAACCGCAGATCGCCAGGTAAAGCCCGGCGGGACCGAAGCGGTAGACCGCCACTCCGGACAGCGCCGGACCGATGAATGAGCCGAAGTTGTAGGCCAGCAAGGCGACCGTCGCCGCCTGCACGGCATTCTCACCGCCGACGGCGTCGACAATGCGGCTCAACGCCAGGGCATACATCGTCACCATGGTGCCGCCGACCAGGACGCCGAGCGGCAGCGCCAGCACGAGGCCCGGTTGCCCCAGCGCCGCCAGCAGCGTCGCCGCCGCAGCGGCAACGCCGGCGGCCATCGCGGCGACACCCATGCGGGTGAACCTGTCGGCAAGCGCGCCGATCGGCAGTTCCGACAACACCGGCGCGAACAGCACAGCACTGACGAAGACGGCGACCATCGCCGGCGCAAATCCGACATCCTGGGCGTAGACGGCGCCGAGTGCGTAGAAGCTGGCGTTGGCAAGGCCGCCACAGATCGCCACCAGCATGGGCCAGCAGAAGCAGCGTACCGTGTCGATCAAAGCGGCGGGCGTCAGGCTCTTACCGGCGGCGACCGCGGTCTCCCGATTGAGCAAGGCCGGGCCGACGGCAAGGACGAAGGCGGCGGCAAGCCACCAGAGGTTGGTCTGCAACGTGCCGATCAACAGCGCCAGTGGCCCGGCTGCCGTCGCCACCAGGCGCGTGGTTTCGTAGACGGCGTGCAGACGTGCGCGGGTCGACGGCGTGGCCAGCGACGCGACCCAGCTATCCATGACGAGGTAATAGGCGCCGAGGCTATAGCCGGTGACGAAACGCAGCGCCAGCCAGTGACCGGTGTCGTCGGTCTGCCCCAGCAGGACGGTCGACGCCGCAGCAATCACGGCGGCGACGGCAAGTGCCCGGCGCTGGCCGAGGCGGGCAACGACGGCGCCGAAGCTGAACGCCCCCAGCACCGCACCGAGATAGTAGAGCGAGGTGATGGCGCCGACCGTGCGTTCATCGACGCCGCGAGCATTGAGCTCCAGCGCGACGATGGGAAACAGGCCGGTCGTGGCCAGCGAGAACAGTGGTACCGTGCCGAACAGGAAACGGGCGCGATAGAGCGCGGCGGCAAAGTCAGATGCCATGACGCCGCCTCACCCGGAACGGCGGCGTCGGGGCGGCGGCGCATCGCAGTCCACCATAGTCGCCTTGCAACAGTCTTCAGTGAGGAAGCGCAACAGGGCGTCGGTGCCGTCGTCGTCAACGGCATAGAAGACCTGGCGCTCGCGCCGCCAACTGCGCAAAAGGCGGGCGCGCTCGAGCTGCGCCAGATGGCGAGACAGGGTCGACAGGTTGACGCCGAGATGGGCGGCGATATCGGACACCGACAGGCCCTGCGGCCCGTACTCGACCAGCAGGCGATAAGCCGACAGCCGGGTGCCCTGCCCCAGCGCCAGCAGCGCGTCGATGACATCATCCTGTTCCATATTTGTATAATCGCACATTTGCGCGATTATACAAATTACTTATCAAAGCCGTCACTCTGGTCGAAGGCGCGGGTGTGGCACACAGTGTTCCCGACGCCGGGACCCGCCTCCCCTGCAGGATGGTGTCGGAGACCGGTCAGTAGACGCGCCGTCAGCCGGCGCGAGCCAGCGGAGCGTACGCGTCGCGGATCGCGGTGAAAATGGCGCTGGCGATCACCGGATCGACGGTCTTGCGTGCGTCGAGCACGAGGTTGGACATCGGCATCCCCGGCAGGCCGGCGTCAATCTCGACCAGATCGTCCTGCCAGGAGTCCTCGCCCAGCACGCCGACGGCGACGCCGGACCGGATCGCGGCGATGACCCCGGCGACGCTTTCGCTGGTGAAGGCGATGCGGAAGTCGCGGCCCGAGGCGTGCAGGGCATCGAGCGTACGGTCGCGCCACCAGCAGGCATGGTCGAACAGGGCGACCGGCAGGGGGTTAGCGTCCTGGATCTGGTGATGGCGTGAGGCGGCCCAGAAGGTGCGCTCCTGCCGCAGCAGCTGCACGCCGGGCAACACGGTCTCGACGTCGTAAACGGCGATGTCCATTTCGTCATTCATGAGCGCATCGCGGAAGCCGGCGCTGAAGGTCGAGCGCACGACCAGTTCGACCCGCGGGTGATGCCGCGCGAACCGGGCGATCACATTGGTGAGGATGGTCTCGGCATATTCTTCGGGAATGCCGATGCGGATGGTGCCCTGCAGCGAGTCGGCCCGGAGTTCAGCCAGTGTGGAATCGAGCACACCGACCACCCGGCGCGCGACCGGCAACAGGCGCTCGCCAGCCGGCGTGAGGGCGACGCCACGGCCGTGCCGTTCGAATACCGGCCCGCCGACCACGCTTTCCAGCCGCTTCATTTGCAGGCTGGCGGCCGACTGAGTGCGGAAAATACGCTCGGCGCCACGGGTGAAACTGCCGGTCTCGGCGATGGCCATGAAGGTGCGCAGCAGCTCGCTGTCGAGCCGTTCCACCGGAAACGAGGTATTTGTATCACTCATGACTTCTATGAGTATCAATCGATTTATTTAATGGTAGCGCACCGGCAGGCTGTCAGGCAAGCAATTTGGAGGCCTTGCATGCGACCGATGACCGACGCCGTCTCACCCGTGCTGTTCCGCCGCGGCCTGTTCGCCCTTGTGATCCTGACCGCCCTGGCCGGTCTCGCCTGGTGGCCGGCAACGGCAATGGCCGTGTCGGCCTTCGTCGTCAGCGCGTTGATCGAGGTGGCGCCGCTGGTGATCCCCGGGCTGCTGCTGTCGGCCTGGGTCAACGCCAGCGGCGCCGGCGACGGCATTGCCCGCGCCTTCACCGGGCGGGCCGGCCGCGCGGTCATCGTGGCGGCCGCAATCGGCGCCATCACCCCGGTCTGCGGTGTCACGGTGCTGCCGCTGATGGCCGGCCTGCTGGCCGCCGGCGTGCCGTTGGCCCCGGTCATGGCCTTCTGGTTGTCGTCGCCGATCACCGACCCGACCATGCTGGCCGCAACGGCGGCCACCCTGGGCCTCGACTTCGCGGTAGGCAAGACGGTCGCCGCCTTCGGGCTTGGCCTGCTGGGCGGGTTCGGCACGGCATGGCTGACCTGGCCGTCGGTGCAGGCGCCGCTGCGCTGGACCGGACTTACGTCGACGCTCACCCAATCCGCCCCATGCGCCAGCAGCGGCTTCCGCGCGGCGATTTGGCGCGAGGCCGACCGGCGCGCGCGGTTCGGCAGCGAGCTGCTGGCGATGACGCGGCTGCTGCTGATCTGCCTGATCCCGGCGTTTGCGGCGGAATTCGCGCTCAACGCCACCCTGGAACCGCAGGCCTTGTCCGCCTACGTCGGGCGCGACACGTGGTGGGCGGTGCCGCTGGCGGTGTTCGTCGGCGCGCCGGCCTACATCGACGGCTACGCCGCGCTGCCGGTGGTGCGCGGACTGATCGACCACGGCATGGCGCCCGGCGCAGCGATGGCCTTTCTGGTCTCGGGCGGCGTGGTCAGCATCTGGGGCGCGATGGCGATCGCCCCGGTGCTGCGCATGACGCCGTTCCTGCTCTATCTCGGTTTCGCCGCCGTCGGATCGTTGGCGGCAGGCTGGATTTTCGGCTGGGTTGTCTAGAGCGATATTGACAAGAGGCCGGTGCGAACGGCATGTCGCCGGCATCATGACGCGCGACCGCAGCAACCTGCCTGTCACCATCCGGCCCTACCGGCCCGACGATGCCGAGGCACTGGTCGAACTCTACCGGCAGTCGGTCGCACAGGTCGGTGCCGCGGACTACACGCCAGCACAAGTCGCCGCCTGGGCCGGTCTGGTGCCAACAGCGGCGGAAAGCGATGCGCGCTGCCGCGACGGGCGGACGACGCTGGTCGCCGTCGACGAGGCCGACCGGCCGGTGGCCTTCGGCGACGTCGAGGCCGACGGGCATATCGGTTTCCTCTATTGCGCCCCGGCGGCGGCCGGGCGCGGCGTTGCCGCGGCGATCTACACCCACCTGGAAGAGGTCGCGCGACAGAATGGCGTCAAACGCCTCCATGCCGAGGCCAGCGAGGCGGCGCGGCGGTTCTTCCTGAAGCAGGGCTTCACCGTGACGGCCCGGCGCGACTTCGAGGTCGCCGGCGTACCGATCCACAATTACGCGGTCGAGAAGCAGCTTTAGGGTCGGCACCATTCGGGCCTGCCGATGCCGGCGTTGACGCGGCGTGGCTGGACGCGATTGCACCCGGATTAGCAATACCCGCACGTCGCCGGCAAGGATACATAGCCGGCGCCCGACACACAGCCGTTGCGCCAGGTGGGATTTTCAATCTACGGATGGGAGAAATCCTGACTGACGGTCAAGCCGTCCGGTCGCGCCGTATTCTCACAGAGGTGGGCCAAATGACCGATGGATCGACGATCGATCCCATTGCCGTGTGGGCGAACATGACGTTGAAGACGTGGCCCGAGCGCTATTGGATGATCGCCCTGGCCGACACAGATGTGGAACTGGCCGCCAAAGCGGTCGCCGACAGCACCGGCCGGTACGCATGCCTTATTCGCGATCAGGGCTGCCTGTCGCTGATCGTCGACGAGGCCGGCCTGGAACCCGAAGAACTTCGGGCCAAGACCACCCAGAAGTTCGGGCCGTTCAAAGTCGTTTCGACGGACGGCGAACTGCCATTCAATGTCGTTGGATTTCTGAGACCGGTGTTGGAGGTGCTCAACCGCGAAGGAATCAAGGCAGGGCCGCAATGCGGCGCGGATTTCGATCACCTGTTCATCTTCGAGAAGGATATCGATGACGCGCAGCGGCTGCTTGCGGCATTTATCGACGAAGCAAAATCCCAGACCCAACAGACATGACAACCAATCCGACCGGCGAGGGCACCGCAATGACCACGGACGACATCGAATTCAGGGCCGCACACGCAGCCGACCTGCCGGCGATCGTCGCAATGCTGGCACATGACCCGCTGGGGCAGAGCCGGGAGAAGGCATCACTGCCGTTGGACCAACGCTATGTCGACGCCTTTACCGCCATCGAGGCCGACCCGAACCAGTTGCTGGCCGTGGCGGTGCAGGGCGACACGGTCGTCGGCACCCTGCAGCTGACCTTCATTCCCGGCATCTCGCGCCTGGGCGCCTGGCGCGGCCAGATTGAGGCGGTGCGTATTGCCGAGACCCACCGGGGCGGCGGCCTGGGCCAGCGGATGTTCGAGCGGGCGATTGCGATCTGCCGCGACCGCGGCTGCGTGCTGGTGCAACTGACGACCGACAAGGCCCGGCCGGACGCGCATCGCTTCTACGACCGGTTGGGCTTCGTCGCCAGCCATGAGGGATACAAGCTGGCCTTGTAGGGCTCGCTCGCCCGGCGGGCGTCAGCAATTTCGGCGGCAGATCCATGAGCTGGTCGCGGAAGCAGGCCATGACGGTTTCGTCACCGGCCACGACGACCCCTCACCTGCCGGTCGATCAGAGTCCAAGCGGATGGCGCGGCGCGAACGATGCCGACAGCAGCGACATGCCGAGCAGCAGCAGGATCACCCCGCCGGTCAGCGCCACGACATCGGATGACAGACGCCAGACAAGCCCGCGGCTGACCAGCAGATTGCCGGCGACCTGGCGTGCATTCACGGCGAGAAAGGCCAGACCGGCAACCGCGACCGCCGTACCGGCGGACATCGCCATGACCGCCGCGACGCCGGCCCAGGGCAGCCCCATGACACGCGCCAGGATCAACACCAGGATAGCGCCGGTGCAGGGCCGGATGCCGATGGAGAGCACGACGCCCAGACGCGTACGCAGGTCCGTCGCGCGGTTGAGGTCGGTCACGCTGGGCCCGTGGCTGTGGCCGCAGGCGTCATCATCATGGTCGTGGCCGTGATGGTGCGGTGCGCCAGCCGAGGTTGGTGACGCCGCAGGCACCGGCGTGCGCCAAACCGCAAGGCCGTGGCGAACCGCACGATAGACCAGCCAGCCGCCGAGGCCGGCAACCAGCATGAAACTGAGCCGCTCGCTCCAGGCAACCGCCGCCGTGGTGTCGCGCGGCAGCCAGCCGGCCAGATAGATCAGGCCGTAGACCAGCAGCAGAGCGACCAGCCCCTGAAGAAAGGCAGCCATGGCGGCAATACCGACGCCGCCAGCGACGCGTTCGCGCTGCGCCAGCAGGTAGGTGGTCAGCACGACCTTGCCATGGCCCGGTCCGGCAGCATGGAAAACGCCGTAGAGGAAGCTGGCCGAGATCAGGCCCCAGGCCGCAGCGGTCCCGCCACCAGCGGACCAAGCCTGCACCGCGGCCGCGAGTTCGCGATGCAACAGGCGCTGCTGCAGATAGATCCAGTTGATCGCCCGCGACCACAGCGACGGCTCGGCAACCGGCTGCGCCGAGGTCGCCGCTACCAGGTCCGTCGCCAAAACGCCGCCAGCCAGCAACAGCGCCAACGCGAAAAGCGTCAGTCGCATGCGACGGTGACCCACTCGGCAAAATGCCGGCCCAACGTGTCGCCGGCGGACTCGGTGCGGTCCAGCGAATAGGCCAGCGCCACCATCTCCGGGTTGGGCGCCGGCGGCTGCAGCCGGCTGGAACAGCCGGCGGGCGCATCGACGAGACGGATGGCATCGTCGGCTTCCGCGTGCAGGACCTCGATATAGTAGGTCGGATCGAACACGGCATAACGCAGCGACGGTGCCGCCGTCGGCGCTGCGAACGACAGCAGGAAACTCATCTCCAGCCGGCCGTCGCGCATGCCGGTCGACAACTCCGACACGCCGGCAAACGGCATGGCGGACCCATTGGCCTCGACCCGGGTGAAGTAATCATAGGGCTTGAGGTTGCCCATGTTCACCTCCATCAGTTCCGCGAGAACATCGGCGCGGGGTCCGCCGGAGTCGTTCTGCGGCAGGCCCTCGACCGCGAAGGCGGTATAGAACGGGTCGAACAACCAGTGCTGCCGCAAGCCGACCGCGCGTCCATCTTCGTCAAACAGAACGACGATGCGGATATCGATGAACGCATGCGGGTGGGCGTGCGCCGGCGAAGGAGACAGCAGGGCCAACAGCGAAAGCGTCAAAAGCGGCCATGCCAAGCAACTTCTCAAGCGCCACAGGGAATCCGCAATAGACAGGTTCAAACCGTCCTCCACGTTGCGGTGACTCACGCACCCGCCAAGTCTACGCGAAGCCGGGTTTACAATATATGGCCCTGGGTTCGCGGCGTGGAAAGACGGCATTAAGGAGCGGCGGGTTGGCGATCGCCGCCAACCCGCCGTCGGCGCCAACGTAGGGGTTAAGCGCCGAGACAGCCGACCAGCGCATCGGCAAGACGCCGCAACAGCGTCGGATACGCGTCTGCACCGGGTTCTATGTTCGCACCCAGCGGATCGAGCACGCCGGCACGCGCCGACGTCCCCTCGACGATGGTGTTTACGATATCGGGGGCGAATTGCGGTTCGCGGAACACGCAGACGACGTCCTGCGCTACAAGGCGCTTGCGAATGTCGCTGATGCGGCGGGCGCCGGGCTTGCGGTCCGGCGAGACGGTGATTGACCCGGCCGCCGCGGTGCCGAAGTGACGCTCGAAATACTGGTAGGCATCGTGGAAAACGATGTAGCGGCGGTCGCGCACCGGCGCGAGATCCGCGGCAATCGACTGCTCCAGCGTAGCCAGCCGCTTGGCGAATGCGTCGGCATTGGCGCGGTAGGTCGCGGCGTTGGCAGCGTCGAGTTCGGCCAGTTCGGTGGCGACGGCCCGGGCGATGGCTATGGCATTACCGGGATCGAGCCAGAGATGCCCATCGACGTGGGTGAGATCGACGTCGTGACCGTGATCGTGGTCATGCTTGGCATGGCCGTGGTCGTGCTTGTCCTTGGCGTGATCGTGGTCGTCGTCGTCGTGCTTGGCATGGCCATGGTCATGCTTGTCCTTGGCATGATCGTGATCGTCGTCGTGCTTGGCATGGCCGTGATCGTGCTTGTCCTTGGCATGATCTTGATCGTCGTCATGCTTGGCATGGCCGTGGTCGTGCTTGTCGTCGGCGTGGCCATGGTCGTGGTCATGACCCTCCCAGATGCCGCCCTCACGCCCGTCCAGCCGCTCGACGCCGGGCAGCGTCGCCGCCGTCAGCACGTGCGCGCGGTCTTCGAGATTATCGATGGCGCCGGCCAGGAAGCCTTCCAGGTTGGGGCCGATCCAGACGATCAGCTCGGCCGACTGCAGCGCCGCGGCCTCCGAGGGCTTCAAGGCATAGCCATGCGGCGACGCCGCGCCCTTGAGCAGCAATTCGGGACTGCCGACGCCCTGCATGACCGACGCGACGATACTGTGCAAGGGACTGAGCGACACGACCGTGCGTGGCGCCGCGCTTGCCACTGCGGCCACCAACGTGAGACAGAAAGCGATCACCGCCGCACGAACCATTCCGATACTCCCGCTAACAGTTTGATTGAAATGATATAATGTAACTTTTCATAGCTGTTGCGCGATGTCCACGGCGAAATGCGCGATGGCGGTGCCGCCGCTGCACCGCCATCGGGAACGGGTTCCGGTTACTGCGTCGGCTGCCGCAGGATCGGGTAGAAGGTCGTGAACACCATGTCCTTGGTGGCATTTGCCGTATGGCAGGCGGCACACGCCTCCGCCGGCGCTGCTGCGGCCACGTCCGCGTAGGGCGGTTCATGATGACCGAAGTTGAAGAAGCCCCAGCCGTTGGTGTCGGCAAAGCGGCGGCTGTCTTTCACCATCATGTCGATACCGGCAAACCGGTCGGCGAAGAAGCCGCGGCCGGACGCCTCGTCGCGTGAGCCGTCCTCGTAGTCGCCGTCCTGAAGCAACACCAGTTCTTTCACGATGGTCGTGCCTTCCGGGAACTCGCCGGTGCGGCGGTATTCGGCGTAGGCGGCGGGCTCGATGTAAACGTGATGGAACTCCGGAAAGGCAGCGTCGCCGTCATTCAGGCCATGCGGGGTTAACGGTGCCCCGATGAACACCCATTCGCGGAAGCCGTCAGGAATAGTGGTTTCGTTCAAGCCGGTGATCTTGGCACCCTGGCTCACCGACATCTGTGCCGAGGCCCAGTGAACCTGCAACCCGCCGGCGGCGAGCGCAATGCCGGCAACGGCGGCGAACAACGTATGTCGAAGCATGTGCAACTCCTTCCCTGTTGGGACAGGGCTCTTCAGATGGAATGAGGTCCCTGCCGCGATGTCCGCGCAGCGTGGAGGTCGGACCGCGACGTCGCGAACCCGGACATCCGCGGCAGGGTGGTGGCGACCGGTCGGCAACGCTGCCGGCCGCCTGGCGCATCACAGATCGCGGGCAGCGGTATGCTCGATCTTCGCCCAGTTGCCCTCGGCCTTGCGGATGTTGCCGTCGAGGTCTTCGAGGAACGTCGCGTAGATGTCCTCGTTCAGGTTCAGGTAGAGCTTGCCGCCCTCGATCTTCCAGAGCCGGGGATCGCCATCGAACTTCTTGCCGACGGACACGCCGAAGGCGCAGAAACCGCCATACTGTGGCGCATAGCGAACCGGATCCTGCTTGAAGGCATCGAGATGCGCCTGGGTGCTGAAGCGATATGCGGCACCCTCGTGGATATGCACCAGCTTGTCGCTGCCGCGCACCGGATGGCCCTCGGTGAAATAGGCGACCGGGTCGTAGCCGTGCAGCGCCAGCGGCGCGCCGGCAATCGAATAGCCGGGCACGACGTTGACTTCGTCAGCGGCCCAGGCGGTGGCGACCGAGCCGAGCAGTGCCGCCGAAACGACGGTGGCCATGGCGAGTTTGGTGAGCGTCATCTGTTGATCTCCATTTCAAAGCTTGTCGAAGCGTTTGGGTTCCAAGCGACCGGCGCGGTTTGCGGCGGCTGCCCTCGACCATTTGGGAGATCGGGCAGGTCAGACAATAATGAGGAGAAAAACCGGTCCGAACGGCAAAGTCGTTGGGACGATATGCAATATTTCTCTAGCCGGAGACGCGTCGGACATCACGCGGACTGCAGCCGAAATGGCTGGTGAAGGCGCGGGAAAAGGCGGCCGGCGACTGATAGCCGACGCGAGCGGCGACGCGCTGCACGGGTTCGCCCGAGGCCGACAACAGATTCATCGCTTTCTGCAGGCGCAGGTCGGACAAATAGCTCATCGGCGCGCAGCCCATCATCGACTGGAACCGCTCGGCAAAGCGGCTGCGCGACATGCCGATCTCACGGGCAATGCGGTCGAGTGTCCAGGTCTCGCCAAGACGGCGATGCATCAAGGTGAGCGCCTGGCCGATGCGCGGGTCGGCGAGTGCATCGACAACGCCCTGAAGCGCCTGGTCCTGTGCGGCGCAGGCACGCACGACTTCGATGAACATCGCCTCCGACAAACGTATCACCGACGCCTCGGCGCCTGGCGCACCGGCAAACATCTGCCGGGTGATCAGGCGCATCAGTTCGTCGAGCCAGGGGGCTTGGGCGCGCAACTCCGGCGTCACCAGCAGATAGTCCGGCAGCGCGCGCAGCAGCGGGTGGCTGGCGCCGGCGGCAAAATTGAGATGACCGCAGATCAGTTTGGTCTCGGCGTCGCCGTCTGCCTCCCCGCCATAGACCAGCACGCCCTCGCCGGTGTAGCCGGCGCGCTGCAGCACGTCCTCCAGCGGCGGCGCCGCTGCGTCCGGCGCGTCCGCAATCGTGTGCGCCGCGCCGCCGGGAATGACGATCATGTCACCGGGATTGAGCACGACATGATGGTCCGCCCCGATCCGGACGTGGCAACGCCCTTCGACGGCGAGGTGGAACCGTGCAGCCTGCTGTAAGGCCGGAACGGCGACCGACCATGGCGGGCTGAACGCGGTGCGGAAGTAGAGCGTGCCGCGAAGCTGCAGGATATCGAGAATGTCGCTGAGTACGTCCATGCCGGCTGCCGTTACGTGACCGGGTCGTCCAGGTAAGGACTGGCACGTCGGCTGTCCAGAGCGGGCCGCTCACAAGCGCGTCAACGCCGGATCCGCCGGCAACCGCATCAACAGGTCGTCGAGACTGGCTTCGGGCGTTCGGCCGGCGGTGTCGACGATAATGGCGGGACCGGCGAATGACTGGTATCCGCGGTCCTGCACCGCCTGCCAGTCGGGCAGATCGAGGCCCGTGATGTCGCCGGTCCGGGTGTCGACCCGCCGCCGATGCTCGGCCGGATCGCTGCAGACGACCTCGATGTCGACGACCCGGCATCCGGCATCGGCCGCCACCGCGCGCCAGGCGGTACGGGTCAGCTCGATCGGGTTGACCGAGTCGGCGACAACCAAACGGCCGAGGCGCAGATTGTCCACAGCGACGGCATAGCCGACCTGATAGCCGGCATCTTCCGCCGGATCGATTTGCAGGATGGAATTCGCCAGGGCGCGCTCGATACTGTCGATGCGCAGGTAGACCGCACCGGTCCGCGCCGCGAGCAGGCGGGCCAGCGTGGTCTTACCGACGCCGGGCAGACCGGCGAATACGATCAACATGTGCTGCTCCCCGCCCCATCGTTGCGGCCGATCCGCGGCAGAATAGCATTGCCATGTCAGTGCAGCGCAGCCGACGCGTGCGCGAGACAGTCAAGATGAGCGGACACAACGTGGAACCGGCCGGGCCGGCCGCAGCGCGCCCGTCAGGAGTTTACCCAACGGTGCCTGGATGAATCCGTATCTGGGAGAATCGGGGCCAGCACCGAATTGGCTGGCCCCGGTGCCTGAAGGTCAGGCGGCGGCGGTGGCGTTGTTGTCGTTGCCGGCGAACAGATCGACCGGCACCATGCCGCTGACGCCGGCGGCGTTCAGCACCGACTTCTGCAGCTTTTTGAACGCCGCGGCTTCGATCTGGCGCACCCGCTCACGCGAGATGCCATAGACCTCGCTCAACTGTTCCAGCGTCTTCGGCGAGTCGGACAGCTTGCGCTCGGAGATGATGTGTCGTTCGCGCGGCTTCAGCTCTTTCAGCGCGTTCTCCAACAGGTGCCAGCGCTTCAGGAACTCCTCGCTGTGCGCCAGCTCGGTCTCCTGATCGGGACTTTCGTCGCGAAGCTGGTCCTGCCAGGTGGTATCGCCTTCACCGCCGATGGCGATGTTCAGCGAGGCATCGGCACTGGTCAGCCGGCGGTTCATGTCGACAACCGCATCGGCCGGGACATTGAGCTCGCGCGCGATTTCGGCGACGGCTTCCGGCGACATGTCGCCGTCCTCATAGATATCGAGAGCGCTTTTCAGGCGGCGCAGATTGAAGAACAGCTTCTTCTGCGTCGCCGTCGTGCCCATGCGGGTGATCGACACCGAGCGCATGACGAAGTCTTGCATCGCGGCACGGATCCACCACTGCGCATAGGTCGCGAAACGGAACCCGCGCTCCGGATCGAAACGGTTGGCCGCCTGCATCAGACCGACATTGCCTTCCGAAACCAGATCGGTGACCGGCAGGCCGTAGCCGCTATAGCTCCACGCCATTTTGATAACCAGGCGCAGATGGCTGCCGAGCAGTTGCTCAAGCGCCTTGGCATCGGCCTTGTCACGCCAACGGGTGACGAGATCGACTTCTTCCTCGGCCTTCAACATCGGAAAACGCCGCGCCTGGGCGGAAAGCTGCTTAAGCTGGTCCCGATGCTGTGTCGGCTTGGTGTTCGTTACCTGCATATGTTCTTTCCCTTCCTGCCCCGCCTGGTTGTCGGCCGCGCCCGCGGCGACATACCGCCGGTCAAAAGACACTCGACCTGCTATCAATCCGCACCGGCGAACCGCCCTGAGGCCGGCACCCAGCCGGCAATGCGATGGTGAGACAGGATGGATATGGGAACGAAGGACGAACTTTTCAAGGTCCTAAAAAACTTCATAACCCATTGATGTGCAATAACAAGCGCGTGAGCGCGCCGTGAACCATGGCCTTTGACCGGTCTGTTTGGCGTAAGACCGACGAATTTGGTCGGATTTGCGGGCTGGCCGTGGTGTTGCCGGCGTTCATGTTGACGCCGTGACGCCGTCCGGCGGTGCCCGTTACGACGCCCCCGCGCCTGTCGATGGAATTCTTTGAACGGACCTGAGGGCCGGTTTCAGCCGGCGCCGTCGGCCTGCAGCATCACGTCCTGCTTCGACCAGCGATGCGTCTTTCCGCAAATCGGACAGATCAGGTCCTGCTCTTCCAGCTCAATCGCATCGAGCTGCAACCACTCGAAATTCAGGCCGACATAGACGCGCCGGCCGGTGTCGGGACACATGATAAACGCCTGCGACATCCGCTACCCTCACGAGGTTTGGCTTCATGGCGAGCCCTGGATTATGACAATAACACATCCGGGCGGATTCGCCCAATCCGGTCGGCCTCGAACGGCGCGCGTGTCGCGTGTCGCATGACCGTGCCATAGCGTGCGGCGAAGCGTCACAGGGCATCGCAATACTAGAGGTTGCGTTCGATATGAGGTTTCGGCAGAAAGCGCCTCCCGTCGCCACCTCGCGCGCCAAGCGCGCCCTGGCACGGCTGCCGCATCCAAATTCGACGAAACGAGCATGGTGTTCCGCAATGAGTGAGCCCCGGCGTCCGCGCCTTCGTATTGCCAAGTCAACCGACGACAGCCGGTTCGACACATCGCCGCGCCGCGAGGCGTTGTCGACCGAGGCGATGCGGCAGGTTTACGACATCTGGCAAGCCGCCGATGGCGAAGGTGTGCTGCCGCATCAGCGCCTGATCAACCCAACGGCGCTGCCGCCGAGCTGCCTGCCGCATATCAGCATTATGGAAGTCAGCCATGACCCGCTGAGGTTCCGCAGCCGGCTGGTCGGCACCGCGGTGGTGGAAGCCATCGGCGTTGACCATACCGGGAAGTATGCCGACGAAATCGACGGCATGACGGAGCAGTTGGAGCGCTTTGCATGGTGCGTCCGGGAACGGAAACCCTACGCCGCCGGATCGCCATTAACCTTCGCCGACCGCAGCTATAAACGCTATCAGGTGCTGGTGCTGCCGTTTGGCGACGACGACGGCGTCGTCACCCGCCTGATGTTCGTCTTCGATTTCGAGCAGGCCGCGAAACAGGCCGGCTGACCCGCGACAGCATTGCCGGCGACGGTCTATTCCGCCGCTTTGGTGTAACCGACGTCAAAAACATTGCCGCTGTCGCGCAGCTCACGGTCGAGCCGGACGCCGGCATGCGCCCGCGGCCGCGTCAACGGCGCCAGGACGCTGTAAAGCACAGGGATCAGCACCAGCGTGAAAACGGTGGCGATGCCGAGTCCGCCGAACACGACCCAGCCAATGGCCGAGCGCGCTTCCGCGCCGGCGCCGCTGCCGAGCACCAGCGGCAGTGCGCCCAGCACCGTCGACAGCATGGTCATCATCACCGGGCGCAGGCGCGTCATCGCCGCCTCGCGCACCGCGTCGCGCACACTGGCGCCGCGGTCGCGCAGCTGGTCGGCGAACTCCACCACCAGAATGCCGTTCTTGGCCATCAGGCCGACGAGCATGACCAGACCGATCTGGCTGTAGATGTTGATCGTCGTACCGGTCAGCGCCAGCGCGAAGATCGCCGCGGCCAGGCCGAACGGCACGGTCAGCACAATCACCAGCGCGCTCATGACGCTCTCGAACTGCGCCGCCAAGACCAGCAGGACCACCAGCACCGCGATCGCGAAGGTAATCGCCACTTCATAGGACGTTTCCTGCAGGCGTGCGGCCTCATTGATGAAACGCAGGTCCACCGTGGCCGGCAGGACCTCATCGGCGAGCGCCTGAACGTCGTCGACCGCCTGCTGCATCGCGTAGCCGTCGGGCAGCGATACATAAATTTCGATCGCGCGTTTCTGGCCGGTACGGTCGAGTTCCGCCGCGGCACCGGCCTCGCGCAGCGACACGAAGGCATTCAGCGGCACCAGACGGCCATCGTCCGACGCGACGAACAGATTCTTCAGATCGCCTGGGTCGTCGATGGCACCGGCCGTCGATTGCAGAATTACCGGCACCGACTGGTCGTTCACCGAGAACTCGGTGACCTCGTAGCCGGCCACCATGGCGCGCAGCAGGTCGGTGATGTTGTCGACCGGCACGCCAAGGTCCTCGGCGCGGCGGCGATCGACCTCGACGGAGAGCTGCGGCTGGGTCTGCTGGTACTCGATCTGCGGATTCTCGTACTGCGGCAGCCGGTCACGCATATCGGCGACAAACCCGTCGGCGGCAATCGCCAGATCGGCATAGCTGGTGCCGGTCAGGGCAAACTGAATGCTGCCACCGGCACGCCAGAGGCTGAGGCTGTTGGGCGAGCGGATATGCACGATGGCGCCCGGGATGTCCTTCAGCGGCCCGCGAAGCTCGGCGGCGATTTCCTGCTGGCTGCGCTCGCGTTCCGACCACGGCACCAGGCGCGTGTTGACGGAGACGCGGTTCGGGTCCCACATGCCGACGGTCGCCATGACGTTGGCGACTTCGCCGTTTTGCCGCAGCGGTTCCAGCATGGTTTCGACCTTGGCCGACTGACGGTCCATATAGTCGAGGCCGACGCCGTCCGGACCCTGCATCATGATGCGGAGCTGGCCGCGATCCTCCCTCGGCAACAACTCATGGCCGATCACCGGATAGAGTACGACGGCACAGAGCGCCAGCATCGCCGCGCCGGCCAATGTCAGCAAACGGGCGTTCAGGGTGAAGTCCAACAGGCGCCGATAGAGCCCGGCGGCACGGTGCCCGACGGTCTGCCATGGCCCGCTGCGTGGCTTGTCGATGTCGGCCGGACGCTGCGGCAGCCGCGCCGCCAGCATCGGTCCCAGCGACAGGGCGACGAAGGAAGAGATCGCGACGCCGATGGCAAGTACGAAGCCGAACTCGCTGAACAGACGGCCCGCCATGCTCGGCAGGAAGGCAATCGGCAAAAACACGGAGACCAGCGTCGCCGTCGTCGCCAACACGGCAAAGAAGACCTGACGGGTGCCGTTGACCGACGCGGCGAGCGTGCCGGCGCCACGGCCGCGCTGGCGCTGAATGTTTTCCACCACGACGATGGCGTCATCGACGATCAGACCACTGGCCAACACCAGGGCGAGCAAGGTCAGGATGTTGATCGAAAAGCCAAGCAGCCAGATCGCCGCGACCGTGCCAATCAGCGCAATAGGTATAGCGGCGGCGGGTATCAGCGTCGGGCGCAAGGCGCCCATGAACACGAAGATCACACTGATCACGATGACGACAGCGATGGCGAGGCTGGTCAGAACCTGGCCAACGGCACCGCGAATGAAGTTGGCGCCGTCATAGGTGATGCGCACCTCGGCCTGCTTCAACCGTGCGTTCAGCGCGACGACGGCCTTGCCGACGCCGTCCGAGATTTCGATGGTGTTCGATTGCGCCTGCCGGATCACGTAGAGCCCGACGACGCGCTTACCGTTCAGGACGGTGTAGCTTTCCGCCTCGGCCGGCCCATAGAACGCCTGGGCGACATCGCCCAGGCGGATATCGTCGTTCAGCTGCAGGCTTTCGATCGCCGCCGGGCTCAGCGCCGTTGCCTGGGTGCGAACCAGCAGAAAGTGGTCTTCCGACTTGAAACTGCCGGCGGGTACGTCGAGGTCGGCGCTGCGCAGGACCGAGGCGATGTGATCGATCGCGAGGCCGAAGCTGGCAAGCCGGAGAGGATCGACGACGACGCGCAACACCTGCTCCTGATCGCCGAACATATCGATCATCGCGACGCCCGGAACCGTGAGCAGGGCCGGCGTCACCTCGTCGCGCGCAAGCCGGGTCAACGCATCATGCGGCAGCGTGTCACTGGCCACCGCCAGGGTCATCACCGCCGACGCGTCGGCATCGGCTTTGACCACGGTAACGTCTTCCACGCCCTCCGGCAGTTCGCGTTCGATCCGCGCGAGCGCCTCGCGAATGTCATTGGCGGCGACGTCGAGGTCGACGTCGGTGGAGAACTCGGCCCGCACCCGGGCATTGTTTTCCTCACTGGCGGACTTCACCGACTTCAGGCCGGCGACCCGCGCTACCGCGCCTTCGATGACGCTGGTGACCTCCGCATCCATGGTCTCCGGCGACGCCCCGTCATAGAAGGCACGCACCATGACCACCGGATGGTCGACGTTGGGCAGTTCCCGAACCTCGACGCCAAAGATCGCCGCCAGACCGGCGATGACGATGAGCAGATTGGCGACAACGATCAGGGTCGGCCGGCGGACCGCCAGCGCCGGCAGGTCGCTCAGGCCGGCCATGGCGTCCGCCCCGGTCGCAGCCAAGGCGCCGTGCCCGCCGTGAAGTCGGCGGGACTGACGCGCTGGCCCTCACGCAAACCCTGGAAGCCCTCAACGACGATGGCGTCGCCTTCCTTCAGCGGTCCATCGACCAGGACACGGCCGCGGTCGCGCCGCACCACGGTGACGAAGACTTTCTCGGCCTGCCCGTCGGCGGCGCGCCAGACATAAGCGCCATCCCGGCTCCACAGCACGGCAACCTCGCGAACGCTGGCGAAGGTCCCGCCGGTAAACGCGAGTTGGACCTGAAACGAGGTGCCCGGGCGGATGCGGTCGTCCGGATTGGCGATGCGCACGCGCACCCGCAGGGTACGGGTCACCGGATCGATGCGGCTGTCGGTCGCCTCGATCACGCCATCGACCTGCTGCGGCGGCGTGGTCCAGGTCTGCACGGCGACACGGTCGCCGGCGCGGGCCCGGTCGGCATAGTCCTCCGGCAGATTGAAATCGACCAGAATGGCGGAGCGGTCATCGAGCGTGGCGATCATGGTCTCGTTGTCGACCCGGTCGCCTTTTTCGATGTCCGACAGGCCGATAACGCCGTCGAACGGCGCCAGAACGGTGCGGTCGTCGAGTTCCGCGCGGGCCTGGTCGAGCCGGACACGCGCGCTGTCGCGCTCGGCCTCGGTGGTTTCCAGCCGCGCCCGCGCCACCGCGCCCGACGGCGCCAGCTTGCGCAGGCGGCGCACCTGACGTTCCGCCTCCGCCAGTGCGACCTCGGCCAGTTCGACCGCCAGCCGTTCATGCTTGTCGTCAAGCCGCAGCAGCACCATGCCTTCCGTCACCCGCTGCTCGGCGCGGAAGCCGACTTCAACCACCTCGCCATCGACCGAGGGATAGATCGACGCCGATTTCAGCGCCTCGCCGGTGCCGATCAGGCGAACGACGACGCGGTCGGCAGCGAAGCGCACCGGCTCGACCAGCACTCGAGTGGCGGTCTGCCGGCCGGTCTCGGCCTTCGGCGCACTGGCATCGGACCAGCCGGACAAGGCAAGCCAGCCCGCCGCAAGACCGGCGGCCAGCACGCCTATGACCAGAAGCTGCATCCCTACACGCATCATTCGCCTTATACCTGTTGCGCCGGTGGACGCCCGTCAATCCGCCGGCTCGAGCGCAGTTTACGGCGAAAAGGGCCGTGCCGCATGCCGAATCGGCGTGACCGCCCCAGGGCCAGCTTCGGCGACGAAACTGCCCCTGGCCGAGGCAACACGCTAACATGCCGCAAATCGATGCGGAGGATAGGCCATGAGTTCTGACCAAATGACGACGGGTGATGGCGCAAATCGCGTGTCCGGGCGACATGGCGTCGACCTGGACTGGCTGGCGAAAACGCGCGAAGACGCCCTGGACCCGGACCTGAAGATCGTCGATCCGCATCACCACCTGTGGGACCACGCCAATCACCGCTACCTGATCGAAGACCTGCTGCTGGATACCAACGACGGGCACAATATCGTCGCCACGGTGTTCGTTGAATGCGCCGCGATGTACCGGGCCGGCGCCTCAAAGGCGATGGCGCCGGTCGGCGAGACTGAGTTCGTGAACGGCATCTCCGCGATGAGCGCGTCCGGTCAGTATGGCGATACCCGCATCTGCGCCGGCATCGTCGGTCATGCCGATCTGCTGCTGGGCGAGGCGGTGGACGAGGTACTGGGCGCGCATGTTGCCGCCGGCGGCGGCCGGTTCCGCGGCATTCGCCATTCCGCCAGTTGGGACGAGAGCGACCAGATCCACAACAGCCATTCCAACCCGCCGAAGGATCTTTATGCGGTGCCCGAATTCCGCGCCGGTTTCGCGCGCCTGGCGGCGCACGGTCTGAGCTTCGAGGCCTGGCAGTATCACCCGCAACTGCCCCTGGTCGCCGATCTGGCGCGCGCCTTCCCGGACACCACCATCATCCTGAACCATGTCGGCGGCCCCCTGGGAATCGGCCCCTATGCGGGCCGGCGGTCAGAGGTCTTTGCTGTCTGGCAGCAAAGCATTGTCGAGATCGCGCAATGCCCGAACGTCGTGGTGAAACTCGGCGGCCTCGGCATGAAGATCTGCGGCTTCGATTTTCACAAGCAGGCAGCACCGCCGACGTCGCAGCAACTGGCCGATGCCTGGCGCCCCTATATCGACCACTGTATCGGTGCATTCGGGCCGGAGCGCGCGATGTTCGAAAGCAACTTCCCGGTCGACAAGGCGTCATGCGGCTATGGCCTGTTGTGGAATGCGCTGAAGCGGTTGGCTGCCGGTGCGTCGGCATCGGAAAAGGCGGCGCTGTTCCACGACACCGCCGCGCGCGTCTACCGACTGGAGACCTGACCGCCCTATGCTGCCCGACCCCTGGACGGCCGTCGTGTTCGACATGGACGGCCTGCTGCTCGACACGGAGCGCGCCTACCGCGATGTGTTCACCGCCGCCTGCGATGCCGCAGGTTTCGAGTTGACGGAGGCGCACTACGGGGCGCTGGTCGGCACGCCGGGCGACCAGACCCGCGTGCTGCTGATGCAATGGTTCGGCCCCGGCTTCCCGATCGCCGATGTCTTTGCGGACTGCCGTACGGCGCTTGCCGAGCGGTTCCGCCACGGCGTACCGGTCAAGGACGGCGCCAGGGAGCTGCTGAACCTGCTTGCCGAGCGCGGCGTGCCCACGGCCATCGCGACATCGACGCGACGGTCGACGGCGATGGAACATCTGGAGAGCGCCGGGCTGCTGCCCCATCTGCGGCATGTAGTGACCCGCGACGACGTGCAGAACGGCAAGCCGCACCCGGAGTCCTTCCTGACCGCCGCCAGCCGCCTCGGAGCGGAGCCGACGGCCTGCCTCGCCCTGGAGGATTCGCACCACGGCGTCCGCGCCGCCCATGCCGCCGGCATGGCGACGGTGATGGTCCCGGACCTGCTGCCACCGACCGACGAGGTGGCCGCACTGTGCGTCGCCGTGGTTGACAGCCTGCATGACGTGCGCGACCACGCCGAAGCGCATCTGACGGCGCGCGCCTGAGAGCACGCTGCGGCGCTGGCGCCAGCAGGCGCGTATCGCGGTAAAGCTAAAGTCCAGCGGCGAGGAAGCCGCCATCGACCTCGATCACGGTGCCGGTGGTGAAGGCGGCAGACGGCGAGGCGAGATAGATCGCGGCGCCGACCAGTTCCTCCAGCTCGCCGAAGCGGTTCGCCGGCGTGCGCAGGATGGCGCGGTCCTTGCGCGCCTGCGACATGCGGTCCCGGTTCATCGGCGTCATGAAGAAGCCCGGGGTGATGGCATTCACCCGCACGCCACGGTCGGCCCATTCCGCCGCCAGCGTGCGCGTCAGCCCGAGAACGGCATGTTTACTCATGGTGTAGGCGACCGACTGCTGCATGCCGCGATGGGCCGCCAGGGAGGCGATGTTGATGATCGCGCCCCGGCCGCGCTCCAGCATGGCGCGGCCGACCAGTGACGATGCCCAGAATACGCTGTCGGCATTCAGCGTCATGATCCGGCGGTAGTCGTCGAAGCGGAATTCCTCGGCTGCCGCCAAGGTGGTACTGCCCTGCGAGTTCACCAGCAGGTCGATGCGGCCATGCTGCGCCAGCACCATGTTGACCAGTGCTTCGAGCGCCCCGTCGGCGGTGACGTCGACGGTGTGCCCCTCGGCCTTGTGACCGGCGGCGGATATCGTCTCGACAGCTTCGGCGACCTTGGCTTCGGTGGTCCCGACGGCAACGACCGTCGCGCCGACCTCGGCAAAACCGATGGCGATCTGACGACCGATACCGCTGGAACCGCCGAGGACAAGAGCCACCTGATCGCTGAGGGCGAAACGGTCAAATCCGGAAGATGTGGTCATGCGGCAGATCCTCCCAAAGCGCGCGTTGGTATCAGCCTCCGCCGCCGCATCAGCCGGCGACGGCGATGCATTCGATTTCGATACGGGCGCCGAGCGCCAGCCCCTTGACCTCCAGCCCCGACCGCGCCGGCAGGTGCGCGCCGAAAAACTCGGCATAGATTTCATTGAACGCCTGGAAGTCGGCCATGTCGGCGAAGAACACCGTGCATTTGACAACGTGATTGAGCGAACCACCGGCCAGTTCGACGGCCTGACGCATGTACTCGAGCGCCTGACGTGCCTCGGCCTCCAGGCCGCCGTCGACCAGGCGCAGTTCACCGGGCAGATGGCCGACCTGTCCGGAGACATAGATGGTGTCGCCGGCGCGAACCGCCGACGGGAACGGCAGACTTGCCGGCAGGGCATCGATCGTGAAGGTCTGCAGGCTTGCGGCATTGTTATGCATGGGCGTTCGTCTCCTGATGTTCCCGGCCAACCGATTGCCAAGCCTTGCGGCATTCAACGGCGAATGCAACGTGGAAGCGTGCGCGGTCCCCGCCTCGCCATGAGCCGGCGCGCAGGCTAAGCTCGCCGCGTCAATCGTGGAGGACATCGATGACGGAGATAAGCTACGACGGCCTGCCCTGGCCGGTGCGGGAGGACGTCACCGACGCGCACCGACGGCAATGGGCGCGGCTGGGCCAGTCCGGCACCTGGCTGACCGGCGCCGAACGCATCGCCGTGGCCGCCGAGGCGCGGCAGGCGATGAACTGCAACTTGTGCGCCGAGAGCAAAGCGGCCCTGAGCCCGTTTGCCGTGGATGGCACACATGACGATCTGGGCGTGCTCGACAGCGTGATGGTCGAGCAGGTGCATCGGATCCGTACGGACCCGGGCCGACTGACCCGCGCCTGGTTCGACGATCTGATGGCGCAGGGACACACCGCCGAGCGTTACGTCGAGACGGTCGGCGTGGTCGCCGATGTGGTCGCCATCGATACGTTCTGCCGCGGGCTGGGCGTGGCGCCCTGGCCCCTGCCCGCCGCCGAAACCGGCCGGCCGAGCCGGCAGCGTCCGCCGGCAGAAGCAACGCTTGCCTGGGTGCCGACGCTGGGTCCGGAGGACGCGCTCGGTACCGAGTTCGAATGGCTCTACAACGGCCGGCCCAAGGCGGCGCACATCTACCAGGCGATGTCGCTGGTGCCGCAGGAGGTGAAGGGCTTCTTCGACCTGGTGGTCAATCAATACCTGCCGCCGCAGGCGATGTTCGACTTCGCCAACGAGTACCGGGCGATCAACCACGCGCAGATCGAGCTCGTGGCCGGCCGGGTCTCTGCCCTGAACCAGTGCGTCTATTGAACCACCAGTCATACCCAGCTGCTCCGTGCGAGCGGCAAACATGACGGTGCGGACTACGACCTGACGGTGATGACCGCCGACGATGCCAGCGACGGCGGTATCGACCACGGCGGCCTGCTGATCCGTTTCGCCGATGCGGTGATCGCCGGGTCCGACGATGAGTTGAAGGGCGTGCGCAACGAGGTCGCCGACACCATGGGCGGCGCGGCCCTGACCGACGCGGCCGCGGTGGCCGCGTTGTTCAATGCGATCGACCGGGTCGCGGATTCGACCGGCATCCCGCTGGAAGCGGCGAAGGCCGAAGACAGCGCCGACTTCCGCGCCGACCTCGGCGTCGACCGGTTCTATTCGGCGCAGGAGAAAGGCGCTCAAGCGCGGCCGGACGCATAGGCCCGGCGATGGCCTGCCGCCGTTGCCGCTGTCATACTGTCGGGGCAACGGCGGGCCATGACAGAACCGCCGACGACAGAAGAGGCGACGATGAGCTGGCAGATTGCCGACATTCCCGGACCGAAACGCGACCTGATCGGCTATGGCCGCACGCCGCCACGGGTGCATTGGCCCGGCGGCGCGCGGGTCGCGCTGAATTTCGTCATCAACTACGAGGAAGGATCGGAACAGAGCCACGAACTCGGCGATGGACGTACCGACGGCCTGACCGAAACGCCCTTTTCGATCAACAAGAAGTACCGCGACCTGGGCGCCGAAAGCATGTTCGAGTATGGCAGCCGCGCCGGCGTCTGGCGGCTGGCCCGGCTGTTCGACCGCTACGGCATCAAGGTGACGTTCTATGCCTGCGCCGTGGCGCTGGAGCGCAATCCGGAAGTCTGTGCCTGGATTCGCGAGGAAGAGCATGAACCGGCGGCGCACGGCTGGCGCTGGGAACAGATCTGGCGCCTCGACCGCGAGACCGAGGCCGAACATCTGCGCCGCTGCATCGAGTCGATCGAACGGACGTGCGGCGAGCGGCCACGCGGCTGGTACTCGCGCTACAGCCCATCGACCAACACCCGTGACCTGCTGGTCGCGGACGGCGGCTTTCTCTACGATTCCGACGCCTACAACGACGACCTGCCTTACTTCACCGAAGTCGCCGGCCAGCGGCACCTGATCATCCCGTACAACATCGTCTACAACGACATCCGCATGATCATGCCGCAGGGCGACATGGACCCGGCATCCTGGCTCGACTTTCTGGTGCGCGGTTTCGACTATCTGTGGGACGAAGGCGAGCACTATCCGAAGATGATGACGGTGGGGTTGCATCCGCGGCTGGTCGGCCAGGCCGGACGCGCTTCGGTGCTGCAGCAGTTCATCGAGCATTGCGCACGGAAGGGCCAGGTCTGGTTCGCCCGGCGGGTCGACATCGCGCGGTGGTGGCTGGAGAACCACGAAAGCTTCAACGTCGACTGACCCGGGCAAGCCACCAATGACGACAGATTCACCGGCGCGGCCGGCAACGTGGCTCGAAGTCGCGTTGAACGGGCCCTGGTCGCCGAAACAGCAGCCGTTGGCCCCGGTCGCGGCCGAGGCGATCATCGAGGAAGGCGTGGCCTGCGCCGAGGCGGGCGCGGCGATACTGCACGTCCACGCCCGCGACCCCGAGACCGGCCGGCAACGGGACGACGCCGATCTCTATGCGCCGATCATCGAGGGCATCCGCGCGCGCTGCGACGCCATTGTCTACCCCACGTTTGCGCTGGCCGGTGCATCGGGCGATCCGTCCGATCCGGCAGATGGCAGCGGCGACGGCCGCCAGCGTTTCGCCGCCGTCGACGCCCTGGCCCGCCGCGGCCTGTGCGAATGGATGGGAGTCGACCCCGGCAGCGTCAACTTCGCGCTCGACCGTCAGGTCGCCGAAGACCGGCCGGGTTTCGTTTACCTCAACCCCGAGACCCATGTCCGCGCCGGCCTGGCCGTCGCGGCCGAGCACGGGCTGCATCCGGGCTATGCCATTTACGAACCGGGGTTCCTGCGGCTCGGCGCGGCGCTGGCCGCACGGCTGCCGGCGGCACCGCAGGCGATCTACCGCTTCATGTTCTCCGACGGGTTCCTGTTCGGCTTTCCGCCGGCGCCCTATGCGCTCGACGCCTATCTCGCGCTGTTGGCCGATGCAGCGCCCGCAGCACCCTGGATGGTGGCAGGCCTGACGGTCGACGTGGGTCCATTGATCGGGCAGACGGTGGAGCGCGGCGGACATGTGCGGGTCGGCCTGGAGGATGCACCGCTGGGCAGCGACCTCAGCAACCTCGACTGGACACGCCGCGCAACAAGGGCGATCGAGGCGGCCGGTGGGCGCGTCGCAGCGCCGGCCGACGTACGCACCGCCTTAAAGGGCGAAGGGGTTGGTGACGCCTAGCTGGCCCCGTCGCGCGGGCCGACACCGCCGGTGATGACGCGGAAGCGGCCGATCTGCTGCGCCGTGACCGGACGTTTCAGACCGCTTTGCCCTGTCGTGAGGTAGTTCACCTCGGCCGGATAGGGCGGCCGCAATGCGCCGCGCGCGATAACCTGTGGCTGCGTCAGGCCGAACTGGCCCTGGCGGCCCTCGTCCCGCAATGGCGCGCCATTGGTGCCGGGCGATGACACGGTGACCCTCGCCTTGCCCCCGCCGGACGCCGACATGCTATGGCTGCGCTGTGCGACCGCCGCGGCGGCGGCCGATGGCGCCGGCGCCTCGGTTTCGGCGGTTGCCTTGTAGCGATAGGTGGCGATAACGCGCCCATCGTGACGGCCGACACCCTGGATACCGAACGGCACCTTATGGCCACGCACGCGCAAACCGCCCCGCATGGTATCGAGTTCATCGGCGGCAATCGGTTCAATGGCCATGGTCAGAGACTTCTATTCGACGGCGCAGACGTCAATCGCCGGCATCGCCGACGGCACGATCGGCATCTGCGGGCGCTTTGCCGTCATCGAAATGCAGGCGGCCCGTTTCGAGGTGGCTGGTCAACAGGAACAGAACGCCGTTCCACATGTCTTCGAACGCCGATCGGCGATAGGACTTGGTACCCATTGCAGGGTCGGCGACCGAAACGGTGTCGTCATCGACGCCCGAGACGACGACGAAATGGCTGTAACCACGCAGGTCGATCAGGGCGATCGCGGGAATGCCGAGCTCGCGCAGGCGGTCGAGGCTGGCGCGGTAACCGTTGGCGGAAAATCCGAGACCCGCGAGATAGGTCTTCATGTCGAGCATGGAGAAACCGTCGCGGGCGATGCGGTCGCGGTCGCCGCCTTCATACATGTCGAGGAACACGGCTTCCGCCTCGACCTGCTTCTGGTAGTGGAACGTCAGCAACGTCGCCAGCGCGGCGGACGCGCAGCTCAGGTCATGTTGCTCACGGATCAAGTTGTCTGGCTGCGGTTGCGCCATACTCACTACCCCAAAAGTGAAACGGTTCGGCCCTCGACGGCGCTATGACACGATACCGGAGGCGCGTTGTCAAAAGCCCTTGAAGGTTAACACGCATGCGCGGCATCGCGCACGACGCCCATCTCGCGAGGAACAGCACAGACAACACAACCAAGGGTCATTTCGCAGGCGACCTGGGAGCATGTCTGTGACCGCCTCGCATCCGTCGCAGGTGTAGCCTAAAGTGCCGCGGCAGAACAATCGCCGGGAGGACAGACGTGGACATGCAACGCAAACCAAGGGTCGGCCTGCTGCTGGGTGACCGGAACGGAATCGGACCGGAAATCGCCGCCCGCCTGTTAGCCGACCGCAACACCCTTGGCGATGTCCTGCCGGTGGTGATCGGAGATCCCCGCGTGCTCGCGGAAGGACAAACGGTTGCCGGGCTCCAGCAGGAAATGCCGGTCGTCGAACGGGCCGAAGACATTGATGCCCTGAATGCGAGCGACGGGCCGATTCTGCTGCCCTTCACGGTCGGAAGCACGGAAACCACGCGGGGCGAGGCGACGGAAGCAGCCGGACATGAAATGCTGCAAACGCTGGTGCATGGCGCAATGCTGGGGGCGCAGGGCGTGATCGATGGCGTGGTGTTTGCGCCCCTGAACAAGGCCGCGTTGCACCTGGCCGGCATGGGCCACGAAGACGAGATGCAGTATCTGCGGCACGAACTCGGCTGCACCGACGAGGTCGGTGAACTGAACGAACTCGACGGCCTCTGGACCACGCGCGTGACCTCGCATGTGCCGCTGAAAGACGTGGCGGCGGGAATCGACGACCGCGGCATCCGTCGGGCGATCGATCTGGCCGACGCAACGCTGAAGGACAGCGGCATCGCGACGCCGCGACTAGCGGTTTGCGCCCTCAACCCGCATGCCGGCGACGGCGGCAACTTCGGCCGCGAAGAAATCGATATCATCGCGCCGGCGATCGAGCGCGCCGCGGCCGATGGCCTTGCCGTGACCGGCCCCTGGCCCAGCGATACGGTTTTCGTGCGGGCACAAAGGGGCGAATGCGATGCGGTCGTCACGATGTATCACGACCAGGGCCAGATCGCGATGAAGCTGATGGGCTTTGGGCGGGGGGTGACGGTGCTGGGCGGCCTGCCGACGCCGATAGCGACCTGCGGCCACGGCACGGCCTATGACATCGCCGGCCAGGGCGTAGCCGGCGCGGACTCGCTGAAGAACGCCTGGCGCATCTGCAGCCGCATGGCCGCCGGCCAGGGTCGTTAGACGACTTCGTCCGGCCGCGCGGGTGCCGACGACGCGGCGTCCGAGGCCGGTTCAGCCGGCTGGCCGAACAGATCGTCCAACGCAGCGGTTAATACCGTGTCGGTACAAGGCTGCCGCAGTACCGCGAGATCATGCAACTCGGCGGGGTCGGGCAGGATGGCGTCGCTTTCACCGATCAGGATGGCACGCAGGCCGGCACGGATTTCGCGGATGCCGGCAATGACGGCGAGGCCGGCTTCGCCGGATGCAGGCGACAAGTCGGTAACGGCGAGGTCAAGCCGACCGCCATCTTCCAGAATTGCGTGCAGTTCCTTGAATCCGGTCACCGGCAACACCTCGAACCCGCGTTCGCGCAGGCCGGTCACGGCCCAGGAACGGGTGGCCGGCTGTCGCAGCATGACAATGGCCCGGCGTGTAACGCCGTCCGCGTCCGTTGCCGCCGCGTGAGCTTCGATGGCCCGGGGCAGATAGATGTCGACCCGGGTGCCGACGTCCGGCGTACTGTCGATGCGGACGAAGCCACCGGACTGGTGGGCGAACCCGTGCACCATACTGAGGCCAAGGCCGGTGCCGGCGCCGACCGGCTTGGTGGTGAAAAACGGCTCGACCGCTTTTTCGAGCACCTCCGGCGCCATGCCGGTCCCGGTATCGACGACGCCGATGCGGGCGAAACCGCCCGGCGCGATCTTCTGATCGCCGTCGTCAAACGCCTCGCCGATGGTGACGTTTTCGACTTCGACGGTCAGCGTCCCGCCATCGGGCATCGCATCTCGGGCATTGATCGCGAGATTGAGCAGGGCGCTTTGCAGTTGCGACGGGTCGGCATAGACGTCCCAGGGGTCGTCGGTCACGTCGAAATCCAGGTCAACGTGCCGGTTCAGGATCGGTTGCAACACCACCGCCAATTCATCGATCAAATCGGACAGGCACATGGCCTTCGGCGTCAGCACCTGGCGGCGCGAGAATGCCAACAGGCTGTCCGTCAGGCCGGCACCGCGGGCCGCCGCTTTGCGCGTGGCATTGATGAGCCTGCCAACCTGCTCGGGATGGTCGGCAAAGTCCTCCATCAGGTCGAGGTTGCCGATGATCGCACCGAGAAGATTGTTGAATTCATGGGAAACACCGGCCGTCAACTGGCCCACCAGTTCGAGCTTCTCCATGTGATTGACCCGGCGTTCCAGCGCCCGCTGCTCGGTAATGTCGGTGACGAGCAGGTAAAATCCACGGCCTTCCATGTCGTCTTCGGTCTGTGGATAGCAGCGCAGCTCGAACCACTTCGCCTCGCCGTCGGCAATCGGCGCCTCGACTTCGCGCTTGACCATTTCGCCCTCGGTCAATGTGTGGCGAAAGATGTCCCTGGCCTTGGCGAACATGGCCGGACCCATGATGTCCTCAACGGTGTTGCCGAGGACGGACCGATCCCGCAGGTGGAACATCTTTTCTGCGCGGGCATTCAGGTAGCGGCAGCGCAGATTGGAACTGAAGAAAAAGATCGCCGAGGGCAGTGCATCGGTCAGCCGGCGGGCGCGTTCGCGGCTGCGCTGAACCCGCTCCTGCATCTGCCGCGCCTCGGTGACGTCAAGCACCGTGCCGATCTGATGGTCGGGGCGGCCATATTCGTTAAGAATGATCTCGGCACGGGCAACGACGTGCCGGATATCGCCGTTCATCCGAACGATCCGGTGTTCGTGCTCGTAGGTCCCACCCTCGCCGATCGCCCGATCGCGGGCGATCAGATAGCCGGGCAGGTCGTCCGGGTGAATCCGTGTCGTGTAGAGCGACGCCTTCCCTTCCACACTCTGCGGATCGAAACCGAGAACATCGTATAGCTGATCGGACCACCAGGTCTCACCGGTGACGAAGTCACGTTCCCAACTGCCAATGCGCGCGACATGCTGCGCGCGCGACAGGGTCTGCTGGGACCGCTCCAGCAGTCGCTGGGCCCGCTTCAGCTCACTGATGTCCTCAAGCAGCGCCGTCAGACCGCGTACTGAGCCGTCACCGTCGATGTCCGGCGTGTAGCTGATGCGCAACTCACGATGCTGCCCGTCGGGATAATTCCCGGCCGTCTCGAAGCTGACGGTTTCACCGGCCAGCGCACGGCGCAGGTAAGGCTCAACCCGAAGATACACTTCCGCCGGAAAAGCATCCCTGAACCGGCGGTCGATGACCTTGGCGCGGCTGGCCTGATACCAGTGTTCGTAGGTCGAGTTAATGTACCGGCAGACGAGATTGGCGTCGCAATAGGCGATCAGCGCCGGCGTCGCATCGATCACACGACCGAGATCGAGCACCCGCCAGGACGGCGGCGCAACCTCGGGCACCTTCGGTGCCGGCACCTGCTTTGTCGTCCGCCGGGATGTCATTCCCGACGTCTCGTTCGTTGATGCGACGCGCGGATCGTCGCCACCCGAAAGGTCACATGAAGCTCCCTCAGCCACGCGAATGCGCCCCCGCTGCCAGCGGTTGACAGCAGACGAATACATTCCCAAGGGCGACTGCATCACAATCGCGGCTAACAAACGTTTAAGACGTTTCTAATGTAGCCCTGCAACCGCCGCGAAAGCCGCCTCAGGAAGCCAAAACCGACCCGGAGACGCGCCTGGTGAGAATACCCGCAGACTGAATTCCCAATATGGCTGTTGTGGCCTCACCATCGACATGGCCGCCGCTGGTACGGCCCGGCCGGTTCCGCTAACGTCGCCGCCAACAACCGACAACGAACCGGAGGCCGCCATGTCCGTCGACATTTCACAACCCCTGACCTTGCCCTGCGGCGCAGTTCTGAAGAACCGCATCGCTAAGGCGCCAATGACCGAAGGGCTGGCCGACGGCTGGAACCGGGCAACGCATCGCCATGTGACGCTCTATCGAACCTGGGCGGAAGGCGGAAGCGGTTTGCTGATCACCGGCAATGTGCAGGTCGACCGGCGCTATCTGGAACGGCCGGGCAATGTGGTGATCGACCGGAACGGCGGCGAGCATGAGCTGCGGGCCTATGCCGCCGCCGGGCGTATTCACGACACCCATATCTGGATGCAGATCGGCCACGCCGGCCGGCAGACGCCGCGACGGGTCAACCCGGTGCCGGTGGCGCCGTCGGCGATACCGCTGAAACTGCCGGAGTCCGCATTCGGCCATCCACGGGCGTTGAGCGGCGACGAGGTCGAAGATGTCATTCGCCGCTTCGCCCATGTCGCCACCGTGGCGCGCGACACCGGCTTCACCGGCGTGCAGGTGCATGGTGCGCACGGCTACCTGATTTCCGAGTTTCTGTCGCCGCTGGCGAACCAGCGCGACGACGAATGGGGCGGCAGCCTGGAGAACCGGGCGCGGCTGTTGCTGGAGACGGTGAAGGCGATCCGCACCGCCGTCGGCGCGGACTTTCCGATCTCGGTGAAGCTCAATTCGTCCGACTTCCAAACCGGCGGGTTCAGCCATGAGGAGTGCCTGCAGGTCGTCACCTGGCTCGACGAGCTGGGCGTCGACCTGCTGGAAATTTCCGGCGGCAATTACGAGCAGCCGAGCATGGTCGCCGGAGTGCCGACCGAGACGGGCGAAACCGTGCGCGAAAGCACCGTTGCCCGCGAGGCCTATTTCATCGACTACGCCGCAGGGATGCGCAACGCCGCGAAAAAGATGGCATTGATGGTGACCGGCGGGTTTCGCACCAAGACGGCGATGAACGACGCGCTGGCCAGCGGCAACCTTGAGGTTATCGGCATCGGCCGGCCGTTATGCGTCGATCCGAACATTCCGCGCGACCTGATCGACGGCACCGCAGATGCCGCAACGTCTTATGAGGCCAAGATCAAGCCGTCCAAGGCGGGTCTGAGCTGGTTCTGTCTGCAGATCCTGAACCTTGGCGACGGGCGGCATACCGAGCCTGAGATGACCGGCGAGCAGGCGATTACCCGATACCTGGAGAACGAGGAAGCGACGGCGGCAGCACTGGTCGGCCGTGAGGTCGCCGCCGCCTGAGGCGACGATGGTCGCGCCTGCTACCAGGCATCGATCATGTGTTTGCGGTGCTGGCGCGCAGGTGGCGGCGGCAGGGCTTCCAGCGTGCGGGCGATGTGGTGACGGGTCTCGGCGGGGTCGATGATGTCGTCGATCTCGAACTTGCCGGCGACCTCGATCCCGGTGTTGGAGCGTTTCAGGTCTTCCGTCGCCTGACGGTGGATCTCGGCCCGCTCTTCCTCGGACGACGCCGCTTCGAGCTCTCTCTTATGGGTGATGTTTACCGCGCCTTCCAGGCCCATGCCGCCGAACTCCGCCGTCGGCCAGCCGACGCAGAACACCGGGTCCAGCCCGCGCGCGCCCATGACATAGCCGCCGAGGCCGTAAGCCTTGCGCAGGATCACGGTCATGAACGGCGTCGTCGCCGCCGACAGGTTGATCAGCACCCGCCCGGAATGGCGCACCAGGGCGGTCTTCTCGATCTCCGGTCCGACCATCAGGCCGGGCGTGTCGCACAGGAACAGCATCGGGATGTCGTAGGCATCGCAAAGCTGAACGAAACGCGACGCCTTGTCGGAGGCCGGGCTGTCGATGGCGCCGGCGAGGAACATCGGCTGGTTGGCGATGACGCCCATCGGCCGGCCCTCGACCCGGATCAGGCTGGTGACGATGGCGCGGCCGAACTTCGGCCGCAGCTCAAGTACCGAGCCGACATCGGCAATGCCGTCGATGACCTTGCGCACGTTATAGGCGCGGCGCGGATTGTCCGGTATCAGCGTGCGCAATTTGTCGGCGTCAGGCGCCGTCCAGTCGTCCCGCGCCCCGGCGAAGTAACCGAGGTAGGTCTTGGCGACGGCAATCGCCTCGGCCTCGTCGGCGACCTCGATATCGACCACGCCATTGGCGGTCTGCACGTCGATCGGACCGATGTCCTCCGGCGTGAACTTTTCGCCCAGCGCGGCCTCGACCAGCGGCGGGCCCGCCATGCCGATATTGGCCTTCGGCGTGGCGATGACCACGTCGCACATGCCCGCGAGGTTGGCGCTGCCGGCGAAGCAGCGGCCGGTGACGATACCGACCAGCGGCGCCACGCCGCTCAACCGGGCGAAGGCCATGAAGGTCGGCAGGTCGAGGCCGAGGCCGCTGCCGGCGGTGAGATCGTGCGGCCGGGCGCCGCCGCCCTCGAGCCAGCAGACGAAGGGCAGCCGCAGCCGTTCGACCAGTTCGAACATACGGTCGTGTTTCTTGTGGTTGATCAGGCTCTGGGTGCCGGCATAGACCGTGTAGTCGTAAGCGAACACGGCAACCGGGCGACCGTCGAGCTGACCGGTGCCCATGACGAGGCCGTCCGCCGGGCCGGACATCTCCGGCCGTGCCGGCTTGGCCAGGGCGCCATACTCGACCATGCTGCCGGGATCGAGGAAGGCGTCGATCTGTTCGCGGGCGGTCCAGTGGCCGGTACGCCGGCGTTTGGCTACCGCCTCGGGCCGGGCGGCATCCAGCCGCGCCGCGCGCAACTCGACAATCTCACGCACGTCGGCGCGCAGCGCCTCGCTGTCGTCACTCATGGCGTTACTCTCCGAAAATCAGGTCTGGTTGTTGTTGGTTGGTCGGTGGCGCATGACCGCCGCTCTATCCGACGATGACGTGTTCCTTTGTGATCAGGGTCGGCGGGTCGCCGGGAACGATGAAGGCGGGCTCGTCCTCGCGGGTGCGGACATAGGCTTCGGTCGTGGCACCCTCGCGCATGGCATTGACCGAGTCGAACCAGGTGATGGCGAGGCCGTCATAGGCCGGCGGCATCGCCCGGCCATAACCCGACAAGCGCGTGTGGCTCTGCACATAGCGGCGGATCACCGGGATCTCCGCCGCGATCGGGCCATGCGTGGCGCGCCAGTAGGCCTGGAACGGTTCAACCTCCATGCCGTCACGGCGGGTGACGAACTCGATATTCTTCACCCCGTCCTGTGGCACCGGGCCGTCCTTGATGACGTGCTCCTCCGTCAGCAACAGCACCATCGACGACCGGTCGATGAATGCCTCCTCGTCGGCCTCGACCGCAGCATACTCCGGTGCCGCCGACATCGCGCGCATCGCAGCACTGTCGTCGACCCAAACCTCGGCGACGCCATCGAACACCAGATCGCCCTTGCGGTAGCCGCCCATCAGCGGGTGATTCTGCACATAGCGCCTGAGGCCGGGCAGCTTACACACCACTTCCGGATGGCGGTTCAGCCAGTAATCGCGAAACGCTTCCAGCGACATGCCCGGCTTGCGCCGGATCATCGTGCACGCCTTGATCATGCTTGTCCTCCCTCGCTCGTTGGCACAGCGGGCTGTGCTAGAACACAGTCTAACCGCAACAGGGAGCGGTCGCGCCATGCCGAGGGAGCAAGGGGGCCCGGCGCGGCAAACAAAAAGGAGACAGCGGCATGCGACGCGACGAAATCGTCATGGTCTGCTGCAGCGACATCGCCGGGCAGGTGCGCGGCAAGGGCTTTCCGGCACGGCTGCTGCCGGAGCGGCTGACAAAGGGCGTCGGCTGGACCCCGACCAACATCATGATCACCGCGCATGGGCCGATTGCCGACGGACCGTGGGGCGCGTTCGGCGATCTGGTGCTGCTGCCGGATCTGAGCACCCATGTCCGCGTCGACTATGGCGACGACCAGCCGCCGGAACAGTTCGTCCTGGGCGACATCTGCCACCTCGACGGCAGCCCGTGGGAATGCTGCCTGCGCGACTTCGCGCGGCACGGCCTGCAGGCGCTGGAGGATGAATTCGGACTGCAGCTGCTGGCAGCGTTCGAACACGAACTGCATTACGACCTGGCCGAAGAACGGCCGAACGCGAGTTACGCGCTCGACGCCTATCGCCGCCAGGGCGCGTTCGGCGAGGCGTTGCTGCATGCGTTGACGGCGGCCGACGTCGTGCCCGACACCTTCATGCCGGAGTACGGACCGAGCCAGTATGAGGTGACGGTGGCGCCGAAACTGGGCCTGAACGCGGCCGACGATGCGGTGGTGCTGCGCGAGGTCTGCCGGGCCACCGCCTACCGCCTGGGCGGACGCGCCAGCTTCACGCCGATCCTGCGGCCGGATGCGGTCGGCAATGGCGTGCATGTGCACTTCAGCCTGCAGGACAAGGACGGCCAGCCGCGCAGTTATGACGCCGGCCGGCCGCACGGCCTGTCCCAGGCGGCCGGCGCCTTTGCCGCCGGGATCGTCGCCAAGCTGCCGGCGCTGACCGCGCTGACCGCAGCCAGTACCATCTCCTACCTGCGGTTGGTGCCGAACCGCTGGAGTTCGGCCTACAACAATCTCGGCCTGAACGACCGTGAGGCAGCGGTGCGCATCTGCCCGGTGTTCGAAACCACCGGTGTCGATACGGCAAAGCAATATCACCTGGAATTTCGTGCGGCCGACGCGGCGGCGAGCCCGTACATGCTGCTGGGTGCCATCGCGTGGGCCGGACTTTACGGGCTGCGTCAGCAACTGGACGCGCCGGAGCCGACGACGACCGACCCGTCGCAGATGTCGGCGGCCGAACTGGACGAGCGCGGCCTCGCCCGCCTGCCGCAATCGCTGGCCGAAGCACTCGACCTGCTCGCCGCAGATGACGACCTGCGGCAGATGATGGGACCGGTGCTGCACGACGCCTACCTCACGCACAAGCGCTTCGAGGTCGGCCTGATGGCGGAGCTGAGCGACGAGGCGCAGTGCGAAAAGTATTACCTGGCGTACTAGCGCCGTTGCCACTCAGGACGGTGCTGCACCGGCAATCGCTTCGGGCCGGTCACGGACGAACCGGTGTGCCGCCGATCGGGGGCGCGGTCTCGGCCAGGGCCGCCACAGCCGGCGCCGGCATGCGGTAGGGCAGCCACGGGCCGCGATAGGCCATCTCGATGCGATGATAGAACTCGCGCGTCGGGTTCCAGTCGAGCACCAGCAGATCGAGCCGGGAACACTCCCGGTCGCGGGCGATGCGCGCCAGCGCGGCCATCAGCATCCGGCCAAGGCCATGCCCGCGGGCGGTTTCCTCGATGAACAGATCCTCCAGGTAGAGGCCGCTGCGCCCCTCCCAGGTCGAGTAGGTATGAAAAAAGAGCGCGATGCCGACGGGTACGCCATCAAGCTCGGCCAGCAGGCATTCGAAGCGAGGCGGTGTATCGTCCGGCGGGAAACCGTCGCGCAGGACGTCCGCCTCCGTCAGTTTGACCACCGACACCGGTTCGTTCTCGTAAAGCGCCAGCGCCTGGACGAGACGAATGATCTCGCCGGCGTCATCCGGTTGTGCCCAGCGCACTGCGGCTTCGGTCATACGAACACCCTCCTTACCCTGAAACGGGCGCAGTCTAACAAGGACGTGACGAACGCGGGGCTTCCATTTCGCGCCGGCACGCCCCACATTGGCGCCGGGGCCGTGGTAGGAACGACAGATTGATTGAGGAGACCCGCCATGTCCGGCCCACAGAACGGCCCAAGCACCGGCCCGCTCACCGGCTACCGCATCGTCGACCTGACCGGCATGGTTGCCGGCCCCTGGTGCACCATGATGCTGGCCGACCAGGGCGCCGACGTGATCAAGGTGGAGACACCGGGCAAGGGCGATCACGTGCGCGCGGGCGGTAACCGGCACAACGACATCGCCGCCAACTTCCTAAACAACAACCGCAACAAACGGTCGGTCACGCTGGACCTGAAGCATCCGCGCGGGCGTGAGGCGCTGCTGCGGCTGGCCGCCGGCGCCGACGCCGTGACCCAGAACTTCCGGCCCGGCGTGGTCGAGCGGCTGGGTGTCGCCTATGACGATATCGTCGGCGTTAAGCCGGACATCGTTTACGTCTCGATCAGCGGTTTCGGCGAGAAGGGCCCGTACGCGCAGAAGCCGGCCTACGACCCGATCATCCAGGCAGCGACCGGCCTGACCACGGTGCAGGCCGGCTCCGACGTCGAGCGGCCGCGGCTGGTGCGCACCATCGTACCGGACAAGGTGACGGCGCTGACCGCGGCGCAGGCGACGACGGCGGCGCTGTTGCATCGCGAGCGCACCGGCGAGGGCCAGCACGTGCGCCTGTCGATGCTGGACGCGGTGCTGTCGTTCCTGTGGGCCTCGGACATGGGCCTGCAGACCTTCGTCGACCAGCCGTTGCGCGAACAGAAACCCGCCAGCTTCATCGATCTGGTCTATGAAACCGCCGACGGCCACATGAGCGTGGCGATCATGAACGACCGCGAATGGCGGGCGTTCTGCAAGGTCGCCGAACGGCCGGAGTGGCTGGAGGATCCGCGCTTCAAGACGCCGGCGCTGCGCGACCGGCATATCGACGAGCGGCTGACGCTGACGCAGGAAGTGCTGCGGGGCCGCCCGACCGCGGCGTGGATGGAGCTGCTGGAGGCCGAGCGCATCCCTTGCGCCCCGGTGATGACGCGCAATGCGGTGATCGAGCACGAGCAGGTCGTGGCGATGGAGACGCTGATCGAGACCGAGCACCCACAGGCCGGCATCATCCGCCAGACTCGCCCGGCTGCCCGCTTCGAACGCAGCCCCGCCGGCATCCGCCACGGCGCACCGGTGCTGGGTGAGCACACCGAACAGGTGCTGGCCGAAGCCGACCTGACCGCCGACGAGATCGCGGCGCTCAGAGGCGACGGCGTGCTGGGAGACTGACCTCAGGGCATGCCGTCGATGTCGGCCGGTGGGTAATAGCGTTTGTCGCCGAGTGCCTGCACACGGGCCCAGAACGCCGGCCCGGCTGCCAGGCCGGTTTCGTTCTTCTCCGCCGCCTGCCGCCAGATCGCCCACGACTCCGGGTGCAACCGGCTGGCCTCGGCAAACTGGCGCGCCACCTCGGCTTCAGCGCCCTGATCGAGCAAATACTGGCCGAGCCGGAAATGGACATGCGCCAGGGCCGTGTCGTCGTTTGGGCGCGGCAGTTTCGCCCGCGTCGCCGCCGGGTCGTTGACGAAGCGGCTGGCAGCGCCGTTGGCCACCCAATCGCGGATCGCCGCGAGATAAAGCTGCCGCGCCGTTTGCGACTTCTGCGCTTCCTCTGCCGGCACCGAGCGGGTCTCCAGGTTCATCGAGCGGAAGGATTCGTACACGCCGGCTGATTCCGGCGGGCGCACGATAGTGCCGGCCTCATCGATCCAGACGGCCTGCGGCACATTGACCAGATTGTAGAGGTCGGCCACATGGTGGGTCCGGTCGATCGGGACCGGATAGGTCGGGTTCACCGCCTCGATCCATGGCCGCGCGGCCTCGATATCGGCATCGAGCGCAACCGCGATAATGGTGAAGTTCTCGGACTTGAGGTCGTCGTACAGAGCCTGCCACACGGACAGATCGTTACGACAGCCTCACCACGATGCCCATGTCGTCAGCAGGACTTTTCGGCCACGGTGGTCGGACAGGCGATGATGCTGCCCGGCCAGGTCCGGCAACTCGAAATCCGGTGCCTCCAGGCTGTCGAGGGCGGCGGCACGATCGGCAGCGCCCTCGCCGAGCGCCCACACCGTGCCATTGTCGCTCGCCGCAAGCGGCTTGCCCATGCGCCGCCAGAATGCGGCGATATTGACCTCGCCATCGCCGACGAAGGCATCCGCCTCACCCGGCGGCACCGGCACGCAGACGTCACCGCGGCAGAGGCCCTCGGGCTTCAATTGCCAGCCCGACGCGGCTTCGGCCGCATCGACGGGCAGCCACAGCGCATCACCGTCGGTACGGCCACCCGCCACGGCATGCGCACCGCCGTCTCGCAACAGGGTTATCATTCGCCATCACTCCTTCGTTACCGTCGCCGAGGGACACACCCTAACCGCCTTTCGACGGATAGCCGACGTCTTCCAGGGCGACTGTGATCTCATCCAGGATGACCGGATCGTCGATGGTGGCCGGGGCCTTGTAGGTTTCGCCATCGGCGATCTGGCGCATGGTGCCGCGCAGGATCTTGCCGGAGCGGGTCTTCGGCAGGCGCTGGACGATGGTGCAGGTCTTGAAGGCGGCGACCGGTCCGATCTCCGCCCGCACCTTCTGCACCAGCTCACCGAGGATTTCGCCTTCGGGCCGGGCGACACCGGCCTTCAGCACGACGAAGCCGAGCGGCACCTGTCCCTTCATCTGGTCGGCGACGCCGATTACGGCACACTCGGCGACGTCCGGGTGGCCGGACAGGACTTCCTCCATCCCGCCGGTCGACAGCCGGTGACCCGCGACGTTGATGATGTCGTCGGTGCGCGACATGATGTAGAGGTATTCGTCTTCGTCCTTGAAACCGGCGTCGGCGGTTTTGTAGTAGCCGGGAAACTCCGCCATATAGGCGTCGATGAAGCGCTCGTCCGCATTCCACAGGGTCGGCAGGGCGCTGGGCGGTAGCGGCAGCTTCACCACGATGGCGCCGATCTGGCCCGGTTCCACCTCGTTGTTGCCTTCGTCGACGATGCGGATGTCATAGCCGGGCACGGCCTTGGTCGGCGAACCGTACTTCACCGGCAGGGCGCCGAGCCCGACGCAGTTGGCGGCCATCGGCCAGCCGGTCTCCGTCTGCCACCAGTGATCGTAAACCGGCTTCTGCAGCTTCTCCTCGGCCCACTTGATGGTATCGGGATCGGCCCGTTCGCCGGCCAGGAACAGGGTGCGGAAGTTCGACAGGTCGTACTTCCTGATCAGGTCGCCATCCGGGTCTTCCTTCTTGATCGCGCGGAAAGCGGTCGGCGCGGTGAACAGGGCGACGCACTTGTGCTGTTCGATGATGCGCCAGTAGACGCCGGCATCGGGCGTGCCGACGGGCTTGCCCTCGAACAGGATCGCCGTGGCGCCATGGAACAGCGGCGCGTAGACGATGTAGGAATGGCCGACAACCCAGCCGACGTCGGACGCCGCCCACCAGACGTCGCCGGGATCGACGTCATAGACGTTTTTCATGCTCCACTTCAGCGCCACCAGATGGCCGCCGGTATCGCGTACGACACCCTTCGGCTGGCCGGTGGTGCCCGAGGTGTACAGGATGTAGGACGGGTCGGTCGCCAGCACCGGCACGGCATCGGCATCTCCCGCGGCGGCCATGGCCTCGTCCCAGTCGTGATCGCGGCCGACGATGAGGTTGGCCCGCTCCATCTCGCGCTGCAGGACGACGACATGCGCCGGCTTGTGCGTCGCCATGTCGATGGCCCCGTCGAGCAGCGGCTTGTAGGCGATGACGCGGCCGGGCTCGATCCCGCAGGAGGCCGACATGATAACCTTCGGCTTGGCGTCGTCGATACGAGTGGCCAACTCGTTCGAGGCAAAGCCGCCGAACACCACCGAATGGATCGCGCCGATGCGGGTGCAGGCCAGCATGGCGACGGCGGTTTCCGGCACCATCGGCATGTAGATGATGACGCGGTCGCCCTTCTCCACGCCCATGTCGCGCAACATGCCGGCACAGCGCTTCACCTGAGCCAGCAGGTCGTTGTAGGTCAGCGTGCGGATGGTGTCGGTGACCGGGGAATCGTAGATGATCGCGGCCTGCTCGCCGCGTCCGGCCGCGACATGCCGGTCGACCGCGTTATGACAGGTATTGGTCTCGGCGCCGACGAACCAGCGGTAGAACGGCGGCTTCGCATCGTCCAGCACCTGGTCCCAACGCTTGAACCAGTCGATTTCCTCAGCCGCTTCGGCCCAGTGACCCATCGGATCGCGCTGCCACCGGCCATACACCTCGTCATAGCGGCTCGTCATCCCGCTGTCCTCCTGCTCGTCGTCTGCTACCCTCGGGGGGTGGTGATTTGGCGCCATTGTTTGAGCCGGCCACGCGGCTGGCAAGGCTTTTCCTTCCGTGGCAGGCGGGGCAATCGAATGCAGCAGTCGACGCAGCTGACGGGCACGCCCGGCGATGCCGCCACCGCGGCCCTGGAAAGCGAACGACAGGCCGGCCTGCGCCTGATGGTGCGGGCGCGGATTGCCATCATGGCCGCCCTGGGCGTGATGTTCCTGTTGATCCAGCCGTGGCCCTACAACGCCGTGAACGCGGCCATGACCGGCATGTTCGCATTGAACGGCTACCTGCACGGGATGGTGGCGATACGGCAGATCAGGACATGGCCGCACTATCTGTTCGGCGCCGTCGACGTTGTGCTGCTGGCGTTGCTGATGTTCGTGATCAATCCCGCAATGTGGCCCGGCCTGCGACCGGAAATGCTGTACAGCTTCGCGGCCGCACCGTTCTTCATGCTGATCCTGTCGAGCGGCGTGCTGCTGTACGCGCCGGGGCCGGTGCTGTGGGCCGGGGTCGTGACGGCGGTGACCTGGGTCGTCGTCTTCGTCTGGGTGAGCGCCGATCCGGCGGCGCGCGACTGGCTGCAGTACATCCTGAGCGGCGGCCTGTCGGTCGAAGGCGGACCGCCGGCGTTCGTGCCGCGCGTGGTCGAGATCACGCTGTTCCTGCTGCTCGCCGGGGTTCTGGCGCTGGCGGTCGCCCGGTCCCGCCGGCTGGTAATGCGCCAGGTGGCAGCGGCGCGCGAGCGTGCCAATCTCGCGCGCTATTTCTCGCCCAACGTGGTCGACGCATTGGCCGGCTCGGATCAGCCGTTGCGCGCCGTCCGACAGCAGCCGGCCGCGGTATTGTTCTGCGACATCATCAACTTCACCGGGATCGCCGAAAAGCTGGGTCCGCAGGCAACCATCGACCTGTTACGGGCATTTCACGGCCGGATCAGCGAGCTGGTATTCGCGCACGGCGGCACGCTGGACAAATTCATGGGCGACGCCGTGATGGCAACCTTCGGTACGCCGCACGCCGGCACCCGCGACGCCGCCAACGCCATGCGCTGTGCCCGCGCCATCGTCACGATGCTGGACGACTGGAACCGGGAACGTCTGGCCGCCGGCGAACCGGTCGCTCGTGCCGGCGTCGGTGTTCACTACGGCGAGGTCGTGGTCGGCGACATCGGCGGCGATGCCCGGTTCGAATATGCGGTGATCGGCGACACCGTGAATGTCGCCAGCCGATTGGAGAGCCTGACCCGAGGCCTGAATGTCGATATCGTGATCAGCCAGGCACTGGCCGACGCGGCACGCCGGCAGGGCGAAACGGGTGCCGCCGACGGTTTCCTGCCGGCGCCGGCACAGACGCTACGCAACCGCACGACAGAAATCGAGATCCTGGTGTGGCGTCAGGATGCGACCGGCAGCGAACAGGAGGGGTCCTAAAATGGAAACGCCCGAACAGGCCGCGCTGGCGGTCCTCGATACCTTTATGGATGCGCTGAACCGGCGCGACGGTGACGCCATGGGCGCGACGTTCCACTTTCCCCATTACCGTTTCGCGAGCGGCAGGGTCGATGTCTTTCCGACGGCCGACGACTACGGCTTCGAACGTTTCGACCGCGCGACGAAGGCCGACGGCTGGGCCCGCAGCGCCTGGGACTACCGCACCGTCATCCACGCCGGCGCGAACAAGGTGCATCTCGACGTACAGTTCACCCGGTACCGCGCCGACGGATCGACCATCGGCAGCTATCAGTCTTTATGGATCGTCACTTGCCGCGATGGCCGCTGGGGCGTCGAAGCGCGCTCAAGTTTTGCGCCCTAGGCCGGTTTCCCATTAGAGATTCGCCGGCCGCTGCACAGTCCGAGTTAAGCGGGAACAGGCTAGGCGGTGGCCGAGACCGGCAGCGTCACGCGGACCAGCAGACCGCCGCCGGGACGATCCTCCAGTTCGACATCGCCGCCGTGGCGGCCGACGATGGCACGCACCACGGCAAGGCCGAGACCGGTGCCCCCGGTTTCGCGGTTGCGCGACGTCTCCAGGCGGAAGAACGGGTCGAACACCCGCTCGCGCATATCGGCCGGGATGCCCGGCCCGCGATCGGCCACGGTGATGACGACGTGGCCGGCCGCCGGTGAAAGGGTGACGTCGGCGCATTCGCCGTAGCGCAGCGCATTCTCGATCAGATTGGCGAAGGCGCGGCGCAGGGCAACGGTGCGGCCACTGAACGACAGCCGGTCGGGACCATCGTACGCCGCCTGGTGCCCGGCGTCGGCGAGATCATCGACCATGCTTTGCAACATGGCGGCGAGGTCGAGGCGGGCAATCGTTTCGTCCGTCGCGTCATCGCGGGCGAAGGCCAGGGTCGCATCGAGCATGGCCTGCATCTCGTCGAGGTCGGCCACGGCCTTGGCCTGCTGCTCGTCATCGTCGATGTATTCCGCCCGCAGGCGCAGCCGCGTGAGCACCGTACGCAAATCATGCGATACGGCGGCCAGCATCAGGGTCCGGTCATCGACCAGGCGGCGAATGCGGTCCTGCATGCGGTTGAACGCACGCGTCGCATTGCGCATTTCGCGCGGCCCCCGTTCCGGCAGGGGCAGCGTGTCACCGTCAAGCCCAAGGCGGTCGGCTGCCCCCGCCATGCGCCGCAGCGGCTGCGTCATTCGGTGTACCGCCCAGACGCTGGCCAGGATCACCAGCACGATGGTGATGCCGAACCAGAACAAAGGGCCAAAACGCAGTGGCGGCGCCGGCTGATGTAGGCGGAACAACGCCCAGCCGCCGGACTGCAGGCGCACGCCGATGGTCAACGACGGCAGATGATCGTGCCAGCGGTCGGGCGGGCCCGGTTCGGGAAAGCCCGGCAGACCCTGCGACAGCCGTACGTAGATACGGCGTGGCTCAAGCGGCGCCAGCCCTTCCCGCAGCGATGCCATCAATGCCTCGTCATCAACCTGCCACGGCGGGTCCTGCGTCAGCCATGGCGGTCGCATTCCGCGCGGGCCGTCCATGTCCATGCGCTGGCGCCAGACCCGCACCTTCAGGCGCCGGTCGCTTAGCGAATGCGCGGCATTGCGCTGACGCCGCATCGGCGTCGCCTCAAGAAACTCGACCGCCGAGACGACCTGGGTGGCCATGTTGGCATCGAACAGATGGACGGGATTGCGATAGCGGTCATGCATGTAAATGGCGACGCCGACCAGCATCAGCACGATCAGGCCGGCGATCAGCAGGGCGGCGAAACGCCCCGTCAGCCCCTGCGGCCACAGCATGACATGACGCCGGCGATGCCGCTCGCGGCGGTCCGTCACGGCGAGGTCACCTTGGCGGCGAAGACATAACCGCCGCCGCGCACGGTCTTGATCATGGCCGGCGCCTTGGCATCGGCCTCGATCTTGCGGCGCAGCCGGCTGATCTGCACATCGACGCTGCGGTCGAACGGGCCGGCCTCGCGGCCGCGCGTGAGGTCGAGCAGCTGGTCACGATTCAGGACGCGGCCGGGATGTTCGGCCAGCGCCACCAGCAGGTCGAACTCACCGGCGGTCAGGTCGACGAGCGCCCCATCGGGCGCGGTCAGCGTGCGGTGCACGATATCGAGCCGCCAGCCATCGAAGACCAGCGCGGGTGACGGATCGGCATCGCCGCGCGGCAGCGACGCGGTACGCCGCAGAATGGCGCGGATGCGCGCCAGCAGCTCACGCGGGTTGAACGGCTTGCCGAGATAGTCGTCGGCGCCGACCTCGAGGCCGACGATACGGTCGGCCTCTTCGCCCATCGCCGTCAGCATGATGATCGGCAGGTCGGACGTCTGGCGAACCTTGCGGCACAGCGACAGACCGTCTTCGCCCGGCAGCATGAGGTCGAGAACCAGGAGGTCGAAACGGCCGGCGGTCAATGCCTGGGCCATCGCGCGGCCGTCCCCGGCGGTGTCGACCCGATAGCCGTGCTTGCGCAGGAACCGGCTGAGCAGATCTCTGATCTCCCGGTCGTCATCGACGACCAATATGTGCGGGCCATTTGTCATGTGCTGGATAATAGGTAGCGCTGCGCCGCAACGAAGTTAATGACGTGACAAGTTTGTAACCGAACGTAACAGGCCGCGGTACGGCAACGTGGCGTAACCGAATGACGCCGGTTGCGACATGGGCGCGTTACGCCGGCTGCCTATCTGTAGGTCGCCGCGGCAGTTCGGCCGCGCCAGGGACCAAGGAGACCACGATGAACAGGAACACCAAACTGCTGGCCGCCGGCGTTGCCCTTGCCGCCGTGACCGCGGTCGCCGCCACCAGCGCTACGTGGATGCCAAGCGCCGAGGCGCAGGGCGCCCGCGAGCACAAGATGGCCATGTTCGGCGGACACCATGGCAAGGGCCGCGGCATGGGCGGCATGAACCGGCTGTGCAGCGACATGCGCGGCGAGCGTATGGAGCGGATGATCGGCTTTGTCGAGAGCTTCATGACCTTCACCGCGCCGCAGCAACAGGCCTGGACCACACTGACGGCGAGCGTGCGCGAAGGAAATGCCATGGTCGGCGCCACCTGCGACGACCTGAAGGGTGACCGCGGCAAGGATCTGGCGGCGCCGGAGCGCCTGGCCCGGATGGAAACCATGATGAGCACAGGTCTGGCCGTGGTGCAGAAGGTACGGCCGGCATTCGACGGCTTCTACGCCACGTTGAGCGAAAAGCAGCAGCAGGCACTGGACGACATGCTGCAGCACCGCGGCAGACGGCGTTGACCGCGGCGGCGTAGAGCACCGCAACCGGTGGTGACGTCCCCCCTCCTGTCACCACCCGTGGCCCGGCTGCGCACAAGCGGCCGGGCCACGCTTGCCGGCTGGGGTGCCGGCCAATCGACAGAGCCGAAGAGAGACCTGCGCGCCGGACGGAAAACGACGTCGGACAGCAGCCGACCCACGTTGGCTTTCCTCAGCCCGGCGCGACGCCCGATCGGATGACGGCACGCGCGAGGCGTGCTATTGGTGACCGCCTGCAACTCCGGTGACCACCATGAACGCGAAGATCGCCGGGCGCCTGGTGATCGGGTTCGCCTGCGCCGGCCACGCCAGCATGCATATCCTGACCGGCTTGTACCTGACGCTGGTGCTGGTGATCGAGCGCGTCTGGGCGCGGCCGTACGACGAGCTGATCGGTTTGTGGACGCTCGGTGCGATGATGATCGGCCTGGGCGCGCCGCTGGCCGGCTGGCTCAGCGACCGCTATGGCGAACGGCGGTTGATGATCCTGTTCTTCCTGCTGACCGGCGGCGGCAGCATCCTGACCGGCCTTGCCGACGACACCAACCGACTGTGGATCGCGCTGGCGGTACTCGGCCTCGGCGCGTCGATCTATCACCCGGTGGCGCTGGCCTGGGTCGTGCGCCATTCGCCGCGGCGGCGCGGCATGGTGATGGGCATCTGGGGCATTTCCGGCAGCCTTGGCGTGGCCGTCGCCTCCGTCATCGCCGGCACACTGGCCGACTTCTGGTCATGGCAGACCGCGTTCATCGTGCCGGGCGGCATCGTCGTCGCCATCGGCGTGGCGCTGATGCTGACGCCGGATGCGGTCACCTCGAGACAGGACGACGACGAAACCACGGCAATCGACGAACCGGTCAGCCGCGGCACCATGGTGCGGGCGTTCGGCGCGTTGACGGCGGCGATGTTCCTGGGTGGGGTGTTCTATGCCGTGTTTACGACGATGCTGCCGAAGTGGCTGAACGCGACCATGTTCGGCGGCGGCGAACTCGACGCCTCCAACCTGGGCGCCATCGTCACCACGGTTTACCTCGCCGGTGCGCTGGCGCAGATCGTCGGCGGCTACCTGACCGACCGGGTGCCGCTGAAGGTGCTCTATGTCGCCAGTTTCGTGATCAAGCTGCCGCTGCCGTTCCTGGCGGCCATGATCGGCGGCTGGCCGGCCGCACTTCTGGCCGCCGGCATCATCTTCTTCCTCGACTTCGGCGCACCGGTCGAAAACGTGCTGGTCGCCCGCTATGCGCCGGACCACCGGCGCGGTCTGATCTATGGCCTGAAGTTCGTGCTCGCCTTCGCGTCAGGACCGATCGGTGTGCAGATGGTCGCCTGGTTCTACGACCTCTATGGCGATTTCCATCGGCTGTTGATGGTGATGGGCGCAATGGTCGTGGCCATGCTTGTCATGGCGATGCTGCTGCCGAGCGACCGCACGCGGCCCGTTGCCGCGACCGCGTCCGCCTAGCGCACCGGATTCTGAAAGTCGCCGCGGCCGGTCAGCCGCTCAATACGCTTTGCAGGCGCATGGCAATGCTCATGTCGCCGTCGATCTTCAGCTTGCCCATCATGAAAGCGGTGGTGCCGTCGAGTTCGCCCTGCGTCATGGCGACGAAATCGTCCATGGAGATTTTCAGGGTGCAGTCGGCGTCGGCATCTTCATTGCTGACCACGTTCGGCACCTGGCTGGCATCGAGGAAGACGATGCCGTCATCGCCGAAATCGAACTTCAGCTTCGCGCCGAGGCCGCAGTCTTCGCCGACCCGTTCGCGCATACCGTCGGTGATCTGTTCCAAGCTCATATCGAGTCCCTCATCGGTGCCCGGTCGCCATACCGGATAGTGGTGGGCATACGCGTTTAGCGCCTTGTTTTTGGCGGTTCCTCAGCTTGACGTTAACGTAAACGTTAAGTAGCGTTCGGTCAACGGCGGCAACCGCGCGTGCTAGGCTTCGGGCGATCATGCGCGGCAAGACACGCCGAACACAATACGGGAGAGCGCCATGAGCTACCGGTCGGTGTTTCGGCCTGGTTTGTTCGAGGACCAGACGGTCATCGTCACCGGCGGTGGCAGCGGGATCGGCCGCTGTACGGCGCACGAACTGTCGGCCCTGGGCGCGCGCGTCGTCCTGGTCGGGCGCGACCGCAACAAGCTGGAGCAGGTTCAGGCCGAAATCATCGAGGACGGCGGCCACGCCGATCTGCAGCCGCTCGATATCCGTGTCGAGGATGACGTCGTCGCCGCCATCGATCAGATTGCCGGCCGGCATGAACGTATCGACGCCCTGGTGAACAACGCCGGCGGGCAGTTTCCCGCCGCTCTGGAAGACATCAGCCAGAACGGCTGGGAGGCGGTGGTCCGCACCAATCTGACGGGCGGTTTCCTGGTCGCGCGCGAGGTCTTCAGGCAGTCGATGAAGGCGAACGGCGGCGCCATCGTCAACATCTCCGCCGATCACTGGATGAGCATGCCGACCATGGGCCATTCCGGTGCCGCCCGCGCCGGCATGAGTAACTTCTCCATGACCGCCGCCGTCGAGTGGGGACCCTATGGCGTGCGTGTGAACGAAGTGGCGCCGGGCTGGATCGCCTCGTCGGGCTTCGACACCTACGATGGCGAGACGCGCCGGATGATCCGGCAGCTGCACAGCGAGGTGCCGCTGAACCGGCTGGGCCGCGAGGCCGAGGTGGCGGCCGCCATCGTGTTCCTGCTGTCACCGGGCGCGGCTTACATTTCCGGCAGCAGCATCCGCGTCGACGGCGCGGCGCCGAACTATCCGCGCAACTACAAACTGCCGGACGGGCCCGGCAACGCGCATTTCGACGGCTTCCATCGCGAGACGTTGCCGAAAGTGCTGAGCGAGGACGACTGATGCCGGCACTGACTTCGGACCTCGACACTACCTCGGCGGCTTTCCAGGCCAACCGCGAGGCCATGCTGGCGCTGCTGGCCGAGGTGCGTGCGCTGGAAGACAAGGTGCGCGCCTATTCCGCCCGCGCCAAGCCGAAGTTCGACCAGCGCGGGCAACTGCTGCCGCGCGAACGGCTGGAGCGCGTGCTGGACCGCGGCGCACCGTTTGTCGAACTGTCGACGCTGGCCGGTCTCGGAATGCACGACGACGATGGCAAAGAGAACATTACGGGCGGCGGCAATATCGTCGGCATCGGTTTCATCGCCGGCATCCGCTGCCTGGTCTCGGTCAGCGATTCCGGGATCAAGGGCGGCGCCACCGCGCCGATGGGCCTGAAAAAGAAACTGCGCAGCCAGGACGTGGCGCTGGAAAACAAGCTGCCCTACGTGGCGCTGACCGAGGCGGCGGGCGCCAACCTTTTGTATCAGGCGGAACTGTTCGTCGAGGGTGGCCGCGGCTTCTACAACCAGTCGCGCCAGTCGGCCGCCGGCATCCCGCAGATCACCGTGGTGCATGGCTCGTCGACCGCCGGCGGCGCCTACGTGCCCGGCCTGTCGGACTATGTCGTCGTCGTGCGCAACCAGGCGAAGATCTTCCTGGCCGGCCCGCCGCTGCTGAAGTCGGCGACCGGCGAAGTCGCCGACGATGAGGAACTGGGCGGCGCCGACCTGCATGCGAGCGTTGCCGGCACGGCGGAGTACATGGCCGAGGACGATGCCGAGGCGCTGGCGATCGCACGCGAGATCATGGCCAAGCTGCCGTGGAACGAGCAGACGGCACCGGCGCCGGTGCGCCACGCCAAGCCGCCGCGATACGGCGCCGAGGACCTGCTTGGCCTGGTGCCGATCGACTACAAGAAACCGTATGACGTGCGCGAAGTGATCGCGCGACTGGTCGACGATTCCGATTTCCTCGACTTCAAGGCGCTGTTCGGCACGCCGACGGTATGCGGCCACGCGTCGATCGAGGGCTATCCCTGTGGCATCATCGGCAACAACGGCCCGATCGACCCGCAAGGCGCGGTGAAGGCGGCGCAGTTCATCCAGCTCTGCAGCCAGTCGGGCACGCCGATCGTCTACCTGCAAAACACAACCGGCTATCTGGTCGGCAAGGACGCCGAGCGCAGCGGCATCGTGAAGCACGGCTCGAAGATGATCCAGGCGGTGTCGAACGCGACCGTGCCGCAGATTTCGCTGATGATCGGCGGTTCGTTCGGTGCCGGCAACTACGGCATGTGCGGCCGCGCCTTCTCACCCAGGTTCATTTTCGCCTGGCCGAACTACCGGGTCTCGGTGATGGGCGGCGAACAGGCCGCCGGCGTCATGCGTATCATCGCCGAGGAGCGGGCACTGCGCGACGGCAAGACGCCGGACTACGCGCGGCTGGACAAGATGAGCGACGCCATCATCAGCCAGTTCGACCGCGAGTCGACGGCGCTCTACGCCACGGCGCGGTTGTGGGACGACGGCATTATCGACCCGCGGGACTCGCGCAAGGTGCTGGGCTTTGCGCTGGCGACCTGCGACGAGGCGGAACGACGCACGTTGCGGCCGACGACATTCGGTGTCGCCCGCGGCTAGGGCGGCCAACAACCGCGACAGACGCGGATATGGGAGGTCAGGTCATGCAGTTTACCGAGCAGCACGAGGAGTTGCGGCGTACGGTCAGCCGTTTCGTCGAGCGCGAAATCAACCCGCATGTCGACGAGTGGGAAGAGGCGGAGATCTTTCCCGCGCACGAGCTGTTCAAGAAGCTGGGCGACACCGGCCTGCTCGGCGTGCACAAGCCGGAAGAGTACGGCGGCATGGGCCTCGACTACTCCTACGCCATGGTGATGGCGGAGGAACTGGGCGCGATCACCTGCGGCGGCGTCGGCATGGCCATCGGCGTGCAGACCGACATGGCGACGCCGGCGCTGGCCCGGCATGGCTCCGAGCACGTGAAACGGGAATTCCTGGCGCCGTCGATCGCCGGCGACTATGTCGCCTGCCTCGGCGTGTCGGAGGTCGGCGCCGGGTCGGACGTCGCCTCGCTGAAGACCACGGCGCGCAAGGATGGTGACGACTATGTCATCGACGGCGGCAAGATGTGGACCACCAACGGCACCCAGGCCGACTGGATCTGTCTGCTGGCCAACACCGGCGACGGGCCGGTCCACAAGAACAAGTCGCTGATCTGCGTGCCGATGGACACGCCCGGCGTCTCGGTCGCGCGCAAGCTGAAGAAGATGGGCAACAACTCGTCGGACACGGCGCAACTGTTCTTCGAAGACGTGCGCGTGCCGCAGCGCAACCGGATCGGTGACGAAGGCCTGGGCTTCATCTACCAGATGCAGCAGTTCCAGGAAGAACGCATGTGGGGCGCGACCAAGGCGCTGAGGGGCCTGGAGCGCATCGTCAACGCCACCATCGAATACACCCGCGAGCGCAAGGCGTTCGGCCAGTCGATCCTCGACAATCAGGTCGTGCACTTCCGCATGGCCGAACTGCAGACGGAAATCGAGCTGCTGCGTTCGCTGGTCTATCGTGCCTGCGAGCTTTACATCGGCGGCGAGGACGTCACCAAGCTGGCCTCGATGGCCAAGCTGAAGGCCGGGCGGCTGGCGCGCGAAGTGACCGATGCCTGCCTGCAGTATTGGGGCGGCATGGGCTACATGTGGGAAAGCCCGGTCAGCCGCGCCTATCGCGACTCCCGCCTCGCTTCGATCGGCGGCGGCGCCGACGAAGTCATGCTGACGATCATCGCCAAGTTCATGGGCACCCTGCCCGACAACCGCAACCGCTAGACGGAAGGGACGCCACGATGCTGTTCACCGAGCAACATGACGAACTGCGGCGGTCGGTGCGGCGGTTCGTCGAGACCGAGGTCAACCCGCACATCGATGCCTGGGAGGACGACGACATCTTTCCGGCGCACGAGGTGTTCAAGAAGATGGGCGCGCAGGGCTTTCTCGGTATCAACAAGCCCACGGAGTTCGGCGGCATGGGCCTCGACTACTCCTACGTCGCCGCCTTTGCCGAGGAGATCGGCAACATCGACAACGGCTCGATTCCGATGGCCATCGGCGTGCAGACCGATATGGCGACGCCGGCGCTGGCCCGGTTCGGATCGGACGAACTGCGGCGCGAATTCCTCGCTCCGGCCATCGCCGGCGACTATGTCGCCTGCATCGGCGTGACCGAGCCGGGTGCGGGGTCCGACGTCGCATCGATCCGCACCACGGCGCGCAGGGATGGCGACGACTACGTCATCAATGGCCAGAAGGTCTATATCACCAACGGCGTGCAGGGCGACTTCGTCTGCCTGTTGTGCAACACCGGGGATGGGCCGGTGCACCGCAACAAGTCGCTGATCTGCGTCCCGCTGAAGGCGCCGGGCGTGACCGTGGAGAAGAAGCTCAACAAGATGGGCATGCGCGCGTCCGATACGGCGCTGCTGCATTTCGACGACGTGCGGGTGCCGCAGCGCAACCGCATCGGCGACGAGAACGAAGGCTTCACCTACCAGATGATCCAGTTCCAGGAGGAGCGGCTGTGGGCTGGCTTCACCATCCTGCGCCCGCTGGAAAAGGCGATCGAGGACACCATCGAGTACACCCGCGAACGCAAGGCGTTCGGCCAGTCGATCCTCGATAACCAGGTGGTGCACTTCAAGCTGGCGGAACTGCAGACCGAGGTCGAACTGCTGCGCTCCCTGGTCTATCGCGCGGTCGAGGAGATGCTCGCCGGTAACGACGTCACTTATCTGGCTTCCATGGCCAAGCTGAAGGGCGGCCGGCTGGCACGCCAGGTGTCGGACGGTTGCCTGCAGTACTGGGGCGGCATGGGTTACATGTGGGAAAGCAAGATCAGCCGGCTTTACCGCGACCTGCGGCTGATGTCGATCGGCGGTGGCGCCGACGAGGTCATGCTGCAGATTCTGTGCAAGCACATGGGCACGCTGCCCAGCCGGCGCAACCACTAAGCGCCGCGGGCCACTGGCCCGACGGACGCATCCGTTCAGGGAGGAAACAGGCGCATGAGTTTCGGCAAGATCCTGATCGCCAACCGCGGCGAAATCGCCTGCCGCATCATTCGCACGGCGCACGAGCTGGGCTACCGCACGGTTGCTGTCTATAGCGAGGCCGATGCCGACACACCGCATGTTCGCGCCGCCGATCAGGCGGTATGCATCGGCCCGGCAGCCGTCGGCGACTCTTATCTGAACATCCCGGCGATCATGGCCGCCGTCACGGCATCCGGCGCCGACGCGGTGCATCCGGGTTACGGCTTTCTGGCGGAGAATGCGGACTTCGCCCGGGCCTGCGGCGATGCCGGCGTGACCTTCATCGGCCCGGGGGTCGAGGCCATCGAACTGATGGGCAACAAGCGCCTGGCCAAGCTGCGCATGGAGCACGCCAAGGTGCCCTGCGTGCCGGGCTACAGCGGCGAAGACCAGAGCGATGCGGCGCTGCTGCAGGAAGCCGAGACCATCGGCTATCCACTGATGGTGAAGGCGGCGGCCGGCGGCGGCGGCCGCGGCATGCGGCTGGTCGAGGCCGGCGACGATCTGTCCGCCGCCATCGCTGGCGCGCGCTCCGAGGCGGAGAACGCCTTCGGCTCGGGTGAACTGATCCTGGAGAAAGCGGTGATCGAACCGCGCCACGTCGAAATCCAGGTGTTCGCCGACAGTCACGGCAACTGCATCCATCTGGGCGAGCGCGACTGCTCGATTCAGCGCCGGCACCAGAAGGTCGTAGAGGAAGCGCCCTCGCCGGCGGTCGATGCCGACCTGCGCCAGCGCATGGGCGAGGCCGCGGTGCACGCGGCGAAGGCGATCCATTATCTCGGCGCCGGCACGGTGGAGTTCCTGCTCGGTGCCGACGGTGCCTTCTATTTCCTGGAAATGAACACGCGCCTGCAGGTCGAACACCCCGTGACCGAGATGATCACCGGGCAGGATCTGGTGGCCTGGCAACTCGACGTCGCCGCCGGCGGCACCCTGCCGCTGACGCAGAACGAGGTGACGATCGACGGCCATGCCATCGAGGTGCGGCTCTATGCCGAAGATCCGGCGAACGGTTTCCTGCCGCAGGCGGGCCGGGTCTCCGCCTGGACGCCGAGCGGCCTGCTGCGCACCGACACCGGCATCGCCGCCGGACAGGAGATCACGCCGTTCTACGATCCGATGGTCGCCAAGGTGATCGCCCATGGCCGCACCCGTGAGGAAGCCCGGCGCAAGCTGGTGCGCGGGCTGGAGGATGCCGTGCTGCTGGGCCTGCCGAACAACAAGGACTTCCTGATCGACGTCCTGCGGCATCAGGCGTTTGCCGACGGCGCGGCAACCACGGCGTTCATCGGCCAGTTCTTCCCGGATGACAGCCTGAAGGCCGGCGAGCCGGACGCGCGGACGGCCGCGCTGGCCGCGGTTCTGATCTACGAACGTAGCACCGGCGGGCAACAGGGCTGGCGCAGCGCCGCACCGGCCGAAGTGTCGATGGACCTGCGCAGCGGCGAGGCGCAACGCGACATTCGTCTGGTGCCCGACGCCGGCGGCAGCCATCGCCTGCGCATCGGCGACGGCGAGAATCTCTCATTGACGCTGCTGTCGCTCAACGGCGACCGGGTCGTCTTTGACCATGACGGACTGCGGGACCAGGCCGCCTTCGCCTTCGACGGCGACACGCTGCACCTCGACCTGGGCGGGCGCACCGCGGCGTTCTACGAATTCACGCCGGAACTCGCCGCGGCGCGCGAGCGCGCCGGCGACGGCAAGCTGGTCGCACCGATGGCCGGCCGGGTGATCTCGGTCCGGGCGGCTGCCGGGGATCAGGTCGAGAAGGGCCAGATCCTGGTGGTGCTGGAAGCGATGAAGATGGAGCACGAGATCAAGGCCGGCGCCGACGGGGTGGTCGACGAAGTGCGGGTCAGCGAAGGCGATCAGGTCGATCCGCGCCAGTTGCTCGTTGCGGTGTCGTCAGGCGAAGCCGAAGCCGCCGCCTGACCGTGAATGGTGCCGTGAGAGGCGAATTCACTTATTCGCAAACGATGTCTGATTCCCGTCGCAGTATTTCAATAAATCCCGGTGCCGGGAACTCGCCGCGGGTATCCGCAACACGACCATGGCGACACGCCTCGTCCATCTCACCCAACTCGAAATGAGCCACCGCCAACCCGCGATGCGCATCGCGGGCGTCGGATCGAATCGCCAGTGCCTTCGTGAATTCTTGGATGGCGACACGCGGCCTGCCATGTCGGCCATAGAAGCGTCCGACATCGACGCGCAGGTCGGCGTTGCCGGGCAGGGCTGCAATGGCACGGGCGAAGTAGCGTTCCGCCGTCGCCACATCGCCGTCGCGCATGTCGGCAACGGCGGCGAACCCCCAAAAGGCCTTGCCGCTATCATTGGCGATCAACCACGCTTGGTTAAACCGTCGCATGGCGAGAGCAGGATCGCCGCGCCGCATCGCTTGCCAACCGCGAGCAATTGCCCGGTCATGCGCCTGCTCCAACGTGACGCCGGACTGCTGAAGACTATGCAATAACACCTTGTCGGCATTGCGTTGCGCCGTGGTCTTCGCCACCCGGCCATACTCCGGGCACTCGTTGATCGGGTAACGGTCGATGCAGGCGGCCGCAGCCGGTTGGACCAGCAGAAGCAGGGCAAGTGGCATCAACAGCAAGGACGCAAGCTGCCTCGGATTTCGCAGCAACACACCGGGCCTCCGTTGTAGGCTGGCGCCTGACGGTTTCGGATACAACCATGGCATGCATGTCGTTAACTGCACCCTAATCGCCGAATCCGGTCAAAGATGACATAAGAAATGGGAGGCAACCGATGCTCGACGGCTTTCAGTCGCAATCTGTGTCGACCGGCGATGCCGAGATCTTTGTGCGCATTGGCGGTGATGGGCCGCCGCTGCTGTTGCTGCATGGCTTCCCGCAAACTCACGTCGCCTGGCACAAAATAGCGCCGTTGCTGCAGGACCGCTTCACGCTGATCCTGCCGGATCTGCGCGGATATGGCCGGAGCCGTGGGCCCGCGCCGGACGCCGGCCACGAGTCCTACAGCAAGCGGGCGATGGCGGCCGATATGGTCGCGCTAATGCAGGCGCTCGGTCACGAAAGGTTCTACCTTGCTGGCCATGATCGAGGCGGCCGGGCCGGCTATCGCCTGTGCCTCGATCACCCCGAGCGGGTGCGCGCCTTCGCACCAGTCGACATCATCCCGACCCTCGACGTCTGGGACCAGATGGACGCCGACAAGGCAATCGGGGGCTATCACTGGCCATTCCTTGCGGTGCCGGCGCCGGTGCCGGAGCAGCTGATCGGGGCCGATCCGGCATTTTACTACGGCCATCTGCTCGACCGCTGGGCCGGCAAGGACGCGGCCATGGACTCCGAGGCGCGGGCCGCCTACCTCGCGCAGTTCGACGACCCGGCCGTGATCGCCGCGACCTGCGCCGACTATCGTGCCGGGGCTTCGGTCGACCGGGCGCATGACCGCGCCGACCGCGAGGCCGGACGCAAGATCACCTGCCCGGTGCTGGCAATCTGGGCCCGGCAGTACTTCTCCGGCGACCCCGACGTGATGCTGCGGACCTGGCGGTTGTGGGCCGACGACGTGCGCGAGGAAGCGCTCGACTGTGGCCACTTCATCGCCGAAGAACAGCCTGAAGCGTGCGCCAAGGCATTGGCCGACTTCTTCACGAACAACTGAGGCTGAAGAACAACATCTCAGGGAGGCACCCATGCGCAACAGCAACAACCGGCAAGTCGTGCTGGCCAAACGGCCGGAGGGCATTCCCCAGGCGGAGCATTTCGCCCTGCAGGATGGCGCGATGCCGAACGTCAACGACGGCGAGGTGCTGGTCCGTAACCTCTATCTGTCGGTCGACCCGGCGATGCGCGGCTGGGTGAACGCAGTGGCGAACTACTCCGAGCCGGTGGCGATCGGCGCGGTGATGCGGTCGATTGCCGTTGGCGAGATCGTCGAGAGCCGGCGCGACGGTTACGCGCCGGGTGAAATCGTCTGCGGCATGTTCGGCTGGCAGGAATATGCTGCTGCCGGCGCCGATGACATCTGGTTCAAACACGACCCGGCGATGGCGCCAGTGACGACGGCGCTGGGTATTCTCGGCATCAACGGATTGACCGCGTACTTTGGACTGCTTGACGTCGGTGAACCGCAAGCCGGCGACACCGTCGTCGTTTCGACCGCCGCCGGGGCCGTGGGTAGCGCGGTCGGGCAGATCGCCAAGATCAAGGGATGCCGCACCGTGGGCATTGCCGGTGGGCCGGACAAGGTGGCGGCCTGCCTGGACGAGTTCGGCTACGACGCCGCGATAGACTACAAGACAGCGGACCTCGACGCGGAACTGAAAGCCGTCTGCCCCGACGGCATCGATGTCTATTTCGACAATACCTCCGGGCGGATTTCCGATGCCGTTTACGCGCAGCTCGCGTTGCGCGCCCGGGTCGCCATCTGCGGCACCGCGTCGATCGCCAATTGGGATCCCTGGCCGGAAGGCCCGCGGGTCGAACGGCACCTGCTGGTTAAGCGGGCCCGCATGCAGGGTCTGCTGTTGTTCGACTATGCTGACCGGTTTGCCGAGGCGCGGACGAAGATCGCAAGCTGGCTGCGCGACGGCAAGCTGAGCTATCGCGAGGACGTGCTCGATGGTCTCGAGGCCGCGCCGAGTGCAATCCAGCGGCTCTATGCCGGCGAGAACAAGGGCAAGCTGCTGATCAGGCTGGATGACGTGGAGAGCGGGCGATGAGCGACCAGTTCGAGGCCGCGCCGAGCCCTTACTACACCGAAGAGCACCGGGCCTTCCAAGCAACGCTGCGCCGGTTCGTCGACACCGAAATCGCACCCTTTGTGAACGAATGGGACGAGGCGGAGACCTTCCCGCGCGAGCTCTATGGCAAGGCGGCCGAGATCGGCCTACTGCAGATCGGCTACCCGGAAGACTATGGCGGCATTCCCGCCGACCGCTTCTACAGCATTATCGCAGCCCAGGAACTAGCGCGCGCCGGCTGCGGCGGTTTGAGCGCGAGCCTGCAGAGCCATACCATCGGCACCCCGCACTTGGCCCAGTTCGGCAGCGATGCATTGAAGGCACGGGTGCTGCCGCCGGTGCTCGCGGGCGAGAAGATCGCCGCACTTGCAGTGACCGAGCCGTCCGGCGGGTCCGACGTGGCCAACCTGCGGACGACTGCCAAACGCGATGGCGACGACTATGTCGTCAACGGCCAGAAGATGTTCATCACGTCAGGCATGCGGGCCGACTACTACACCGTCGCCGTGCGCACCGGCGGGCCTGGCCTGAAGGGCATATCGCTGCTGCTGATCGAACGCGACCGGCCAGGCTTCTCCCGCACGCCGTTGCAGAAGATGGGCTGGTGGGCCTCGGACACTGCGGCACTCTATTTCGAGGATTGCCGGGTGCCGGACGCGAACCTGATCGGCCAGGAGAACGAAGGCTTCAAGGCGATCATGTTCAACTTCAACAACGAGCGGCACGGCATGGCCGCGGGTGCGCTGGGGTTCGCGCGGACCTGCCTGAACGAAGCCGCCGGCTATGCCCGCGAGCGGGAGACCTTCGGCCGGCCGCTGGCCGAGAACCAGGTGATCCGCCATAAGCTGGTCGACATGGCGATGCGGATCAACGCCGGTCAGGCCTATCTCGAGCAACTGACCTGGCGGCTGGGACAGGGTGAGCAGCCGGTGGCCGATTTTTCCATGCTGAAGGTGCTGGCAACGACGACGATGGAATATTGCGCCAACGAAGCGATGCAGGTGCTGGGCGGTGCCGGCTATCTGCGCGGCAGCAAGGTCGAGCGGATCTACCGCGAGGCCAAGGTGATGTCGATCGGCGGCGGCTCGATCGAGATCATGAAGGACCTCGCCGCCCGGCAGATGCAGCTTTGAACCGCCGGTACCGGCCGATCAAAGGCCGGCCTTCAGCTTGACGGTGATGTCCTTGCGGTAGTCAGGCTCGCCACTCAGACGCAGCAGGAAGACCTCGAAGTCATGGTCGGCCGCGTGCTTTGCATGGGCGCGGCGCAACAGTTCATCATTGCGCGCCGCCGGGCCGCGGCGGCCGGTCGCCTCGATATCGGCATGACTGACGACGACGCCATCGAGATGCAGCGGCTCGTGCGTGGTAGCGTAGAATTCGGCATGGTCGATCTGCGTGCCGTCGGCCAGCTCGACATGCAGGCCCATGGGGTCGCGGCCGTAGTTCACGCCAACCAGTTCGGACGCATCCATCTGTACGAGCTGCGCGTCATCGAGCCAGGTGACGGCGACGGTGACAGTTACCCCCGCTGCCGGCACCATTGCGGCCGGCAGCGCGCCGTAGCTGGTGATGCGGGCGGCATGGACGACGTCATGGTCAGCGATGCGGCAGGCTTCAACCAGGATCGCGTCGGCATCGGCCAGCGCGCCGAACTTGCGCGTCAACTGCTCCGGCGATTTGTTGGAGCCGAAGGCGACCACCGGCGTGCGGCCCCGGCGCCGCGCCGGGCGGTCGTCGACCGTATGCGCCGCGCTGTCGCGAAACAGGAAGCACGCGCCCGGCCAGTCGTAGGGGTAGTTGAGCGCCCGGTGCAGGCGGTCGTCTTGATCGTCGGTTGGCATGGTCATGGTCCGTCCGCCGCCGTTATAGCGTGGATCGCCATGGCAGGCGATACGGCGGCGGATCAGCCGGGCGCCAGCGCCGGGTTGACGGCACTGAGCACACCGTCATTCAGGGTAAAACTGCCCTGCGGCATGTCGTAGCGCTGATTACCGGGGAAACTGAACAGGATGTCCCAGCCGTGCCGCGCGAACAGGTCGTGCATGTCGCGGTGCGCCTGTTCGCCGTGGGTGCCGAGGTGCACGCGCCGGACCTTACGGGTCAGGATGTCCATCGCCGGCGGGAAGACGACGACTTCCGACTGCTGCAGGTCGGCCTCGACGAAGTCGACCCGGTCGAACGGCGCCAGCACATCGCGCAAAGTCGCGGCACTGACGAAACGCAGTTCGGCCTTAAAGTCGTACTCGGTATTCGGCGCCAGCTCGATCTGGATGCCGGTGGAATTGCCAAGCAGCAGGTTGCGCATGACGGTATCGGCCAGACCGGCGTCGGCGAGGTGCGCCGCCATGCGCTGCCGCGCCGCCGGCTCGTTGGTCGAGATGCAGTTCTGCGCTCCGGAGCCAGGGGAGCCGACCGGGAAGATCACCGGCTCGTTGTCGGCGGACATGGCCGCCTCCAAAAGCCAATACTCGTCCGGCCCGATGCCGTTGTCGGCGAAGTTCTTGCGCGTCCAGGCGATGTTCTCTGCGTCGCCCTCGACCGCGACGAGCTTCACCGGCATCGGGTTGATCGCCTGCACCGCCCGGTAACTGTCGACCGCCTGCGCGCCGTAGCAGGCGCCCAGCGTCATCATGACATAGCGCCCGCGCGCCTCGCGGGCCGAGGCAACGCAATTCACCGCCTCGAACCAGCCCTCCCCGTCCTCGACGACCGGCAGGCTGGTGGTGGCGTCGCAGCCACCCACACTGGCCGGGTCGACACCCCAGATCGCCCGGAAATTCGCGTCGGTCAGGCCGCCGAGGAAGTTGACCAGAAAGCTCGGCGGCACCGGCCCGGCGAAGGGCGACAGGCCGTCGAACACATGGTCAAAGGCGCCGAGGTCGTTCATGCGAGGTGGTTCATGAAAGGGTCTCCGGAACGGAACCCGTACAGCCTGCGCAGGCGGCCTTAAGATTTCGCTAACCCTAAATCGAGCCCGGATCGAGGGCGCGCGCGGTCGTCTGGATTTCATCCCAGGCGGCCGCGACGTGGCGGTGTTCGGTATAGGTCTGGCCGATGGCGAAACGAATGGCATAAGTCCCGGCGACCCGGTTCTGCGTCAGGTAGACCTTGCCGCCATCGTTCAGCCGATGCAGCAGCGCCTCGTTCAGGCGTTCCAGTGTCGCCTCGTCGTCGATGCCGGGCGGATGGTAGCGGAAGTTGAACAGCGCCAGGCTCAGGGGTGCCATCAACTCGAAGTCCGTCGCAGCCTCGACCCAACCGGCGGCTTCCCGGGCCCAGTCGATATGCTGGGCGATGATGCGTTTCAGCCCGTCGACGCCGTAGCTGCGGATCACGAACCATAGTTTCAGCGCGCGAAAACGACGGCCGAGCGGGACGCTCCAGTCGCGGTAGTCGATGACCTCGTCGCCTTCGCGCGACTTCAGGAACTCCGGCAGGATGGTGAGGGTACGGACCAGGTCGTCGGGCTCACGCACGAAATGGGCTGAGCAGTCGAAGTTGGTCAGCAGCCATTTGTGCGGGTTGAAGACGAAGCTATCGACATGCTCGATCCCGTCGGTCATCCAGCGGCATTCCGGCAGGATCAGGGCGCTGCCGGCCCAGGCGGCATCGACATGCAGGAAGATGCCGTGCTTGCGGCAGATCTCGCCGATCGGGCGCAGCGGGTCGACGGCGCCGACGCCGGTGGTGCCGAGAGAGGCGACGACACAGGCCGGTTTCCGGCCCGCTGCCAGGTCATCGGCAATCGCCTGCTCCAGTGCGGCCGGCCGCAGGGCGAAATTGTCGTCGACGTCGATCTTGCGCACGTTGCCGCGACCGTAGCCGGCGACCTTGGCGCCCTTCTCCGTCGCCGAATGGGTTTCGCCCGAGGTATAGACCGTCAGCGGCGCCACCTCATGCATGCCAACCTCGTTGGCCCGCCAGCCGGTGGCCCGTTCGCGCGCCGTCAACAGCGCACAGAGGATGGCCGACGAGGCCGAATCCTGAATGACCCCGGTAAACCCCTCGGGCAGGCCGGTCATCTGGCGCAGCCAGTCCAGCACGCGGGTTTCCATCTCTGTCGCCGCCGGCGAGGTCTGCCACAGCATGCACTGGGCACCCAAGGTCGCGGTCAGCATCTCCGCCAGCAGCGACGGCGGGCTGCCGTTGGCCGGGAAATAGGCGAAGAAACTGGGATGCTGCCAATGGGTGATGCCCGGCAGCACATCGCGCTGAAAGTCGGCGAAGATATCGTCCATCGCCTCGCCCGAGGCCGGGGGGCTGGCCGGCAGTTTCGCCGCGATCTCCCCCGGCCCGACCTGCGCCCGCACGGGGTGTTCTTCGATGTTGCCGAGATAGTCGGCCATCCAGTCGACCATAGTGTGTGCGTGGCGGCGGAATTCCTCGATATCCATTGTGTTCCTCGTCCTGCAACCCGGCGGCAGCATAGCCCGACGCCGCCATCGCCACGAGCATTGAGCGGCATTGCATAGAAATTGAACAATGTTTAAATTCTTGAACATATATCTTCATGGGAGGATGCGATGGATCTCCAAACGGTGCGTTACAAGGTGGATGGCGCGATCGCGCGGATCACTCTGAACCGGCCGGACCGGCTGAACGCCATCAACGACGAGTTGCCGGGCGAATTGCGCCGGTGCGTCGAGCAGGCCGATGCCGACGATAGTGTCCACGTCATCATCCTGCAGGGCGCGGGCCGTGCCTTCTGTGCCGGCTATGACCTGAAGCACTACGCGGAAGGCGACAAGACCAACCGCTATACCCAGGACATGCCCTGGGACCCGATGCGCGACTACCGCTTTATGAAGCAGAACACCGACGATTTTTTCAGCCTGTGGCGCTGCCACAAGCCGACGATCTGCAAGGTGCACGGCTATGCCGTCGCCGGCGGCAGCGATATCGCACTGTCCTGCGACATGCTGGTGATGGCGGAAGACGCGCGCATCGGCTATCCGCCGGCGCGGGTCTGGGGCTGCCCGACCACGGCAATGTGGGTCTACCGGCTGGGTCCGCAACTGGCCAAGCGGATGCTGTTCACCGGCGACCTGATCGACGGCAAGACGGCGGTCGACTACGGACTGGCGCTGGAGGCGGTGCCGGAGGATGAGCTGGACGATGCCGTCGATGCGCTGGCCGAGCGGATGGCCGGCGTACCGACCAACCAGCTGATGATGCAGAAGCTGATGATCAACCAGGCGTTCGACAATATGGGCCTGGCCAACACGCAGATGGTCGCGACCCTGTTCGACGGCATCACCCGGCATTCGCCGGAAGGGCTGTGGTTCAAGGAACTGGCGGAGAACCAGGGTTTCCCCGCTGCCGTGCGCAAGCGGGACAGCGGCGAACCGCTGGGGCCAGGGCGGAACTGAACGAGATCGCACCGACATGGGCACACCGACAGCCGAACGGCGGCGCGCGGTGCAGGACTTCAAGCGGACGCGCATCCGCGAGGCGGCCGCCACCGTGTTCGCGGAAGACGGGCTGGACGGCGCGACGATCCGCGGTATCGCCGCGCGCGCCGGCTACACGCCCGGCGCGATCTACCATCACTACGCCGGCAAGGAGGAGATCTACGCCGACCTGCTGGGCCAGTCGCTGACCGCGCTCTACCACGCCGTACGCGACGCCGGTGGCGTTGACGCAACGGACCGCGCTCGGCGCGCTGCCACAGCTTTCTTCGACTATTACCACCGCCATCCCGACGAGCTTCACCTCGGCCTCTATCTCTACCGTGGCGCGGCACCGCGCGGCCTGAGCCCGGAGATCGACCGTCAGCTCAATGGCCGGCTGATCCGGGTGCTGGGCGTCATGGCGACGACATTGAGCGATGCGACCGGCCTGCCGCCGGACATGGCCAACCGCCGCACCGTTGACCTGACGGCACATATGGTCGGCCTGCTGATCCTGGAGAGCGCCGGGCGGTTGAAAGTCCTGGGGTTCGGCGCGGGCGACCTGCTGGCGGACCGTTTGGATGAGCTTCTGGCAGGTACGGGGACGACTGCTACGGCGCAGACGACCGCATAACAAATGCCCACCGCGAGATTTCGCTGTCCTTGTCAATCCGCATCGTGGCCTAGGTGCTTTGTCATGCAGCGGCGTGGTCAGGCCGCAAGGCTGAATTCCACATTGCACTGGCCGGTGCCGGAACTGCCGAAATAGTCGCCAACGACCTCGCCACGGCCCCGGTAGCTGTCCCAGCCCAGGGCACCGAACAGCATGGCCGTGTCGATCATCGCACATTCGCCCTGGCAGCGGACGGCGTAGTCCGGCAGCAGCTTCAGGAAGTCACCGATTGCCCCCTGCCGCCACAGGTCGATGACGCGCAGGTCCATCTGCCGGTTGAACTCGCCATTCACCGTGGTCAGGCCATCGGCTGAAACGTCGTTGGGCCAGAAGGCATGCGACAGGGAGCCGGAGGCCAGCAGAGCGACGCGCCGGTCGCTGGCGCGGATGGCGTCGGCGATCGCAGCACCCATGCGCCGGCCCTCGTCGATACTGGCAAACTGATTGGCGGCAATCGAAACGACGCGGATGTCGGCGTCCGGATTCATCAGGTGCATCGGGATGAGGGTGCCGTATTCACAGGCCAGATGCGGCGTATCGTGCGCCATGGCGCGGAAACCGGCAGCCCCGACGGCGTCGGCGATACGGCGGGCCAAGTCGGGATCGCCGTCGTAGCCGTAGGCCATATCGCTCAACATGTGCGGCAGTTCATGGCTGGTGAAGACGCCCTCATGCCGCGACTTGGCGTTGACGTGGAAGCCCTGGTTAACGATCCAGTGACAATCGAAAATCACGAAGGTGTCGGCGCCGCGGGCATGAGCACGGCGGCCGATCTCACGTAGACCGTCGATGGCGTTGGTCCTGAGGCCGCGAAACGCCTCAATGGTCAGGTCCATCCAGATCGACGGCACGTGCGTGACCTTGGCCGCGAGAACGATATCACCCATGACAGCCTCCCTTTTGTTGCACCCCCGCTATTCCGCCGCCTGACGCCGGCGCACGTGATCGTGCAGGTTGTTCTGGCGGAAACTGGTGTCCGGATCGATCTCCTGCAGCTCCAGCGACAGGGCAAGCGGCCGGCGCTGGTACAGCGGGTCGAGAAAACCGGTCAGGGCATCGAAAACCGCCTGCGCCGCCATCTGACGGGTGGCGAGATCGCGACCGTGGCCGATGCGCAGGCTGACATGCACGAAGCCATTGTCGGGATCGCCGTCGGCAACGCGGTACGCGGTGCGGGCAACGGCGCGGGTGCGCGTACCGCCGATGGGGAACACGCCGGTATCAAGTGCGGCCTGATGCAGGGTGGCAACCAGGTCCGAGACCCGCAAGTCGTCCTGCAGGTTGACGGAATACTCGACGATGATATGCGGCACGCCGTCCTCCCAAACAGCCGCTGCGATGCCGGCCGAGGGGCACCTGTCCCACTCGACCCGGCACCACGATAGTAGCGGTGGCACGACGACGGCGGCAACCAACGCCATGTTGCATGAAGGCGGACGCGACGCCCGGCGCGCGCTATAACCGGCAGCGTATAAAAGCGTTAAAGAAACAGAGTGGAAACAGCCAATGAGCGGTTACTTCGAGGTGTACCGGGGCATCGCCAATGCCTGGGAATGCGACATCATGGGTCACCTCAACGTCCAGTTCTATACCGGCAAGGCGTCCGAAGGCATGGGCCACGTGCGCGCCGCCTGCGGCATGACGCCGGCCTACATCCGCGAAACGCAACATACGATGGTGGCCGGGCACAGCCTGTCGCGCTACGTCCGCGAGCTGCTGGCCGGCGATGTGCTCTATGTCGAAGCTGCAGTCCTCGGCGTTGGTGAGCAAACGGTCGACCTAGTCATCGACATTCTGCACGCCGACGACGGCGCGCTGTCGGCCAGCTTCGAGCTGACCTGTGTCAGCTTCGACATGCGCAGCCGGCGGGCAACACCCTGGCCGGCGGAGATGCGGCAGCGTTTGGCGACGATGGTCACGCCGCGACGCGACACGCCGCGCCCGCCGACGACCGGCGGCCCGACGAGCGGTGAGCCGGCACACGGCTACGCCGACACGTTCATTACCGCCCGCGGCAGCGTCATGAGCTGGGAATGCGACGAGTTCGGCCATATGAGCGCGCGGTTCTTCATGGCGCGCGCGGCGGACGCGATCGGCCATATGAAGGAGCGCTTCGGTTTCTCGCGACGCCTGACGCGGGAACGGAACTGGGGCTCGGCGGCGCTGGAATACACCATCGAGTTCCGGCGCGAGATGCTGGCGGGCGACATCTACACCATGCATTCCGGCCTGATCGATGTCGCCAGAAAGACCTTCCGGTTCGGCCACGTCCTGGTCGAGGACTGCAGCGGCGAGGTCTGCGCGACGTTCGATGCGATCGGCTGCATGCTCGACCTCGACGCCCGCAGGGCGATGGAGATCCCCGCCGACCTTCAGGCAAGCGCGGCGCAGCATATTATCGAGTGGCCGCAACCGGCCGTGGCACGCCTCGCCGCCGAATAAAGGGGCGAGGCGGCGCTAGCGCCGTCTCCGTTTGGGCATCGTCGGCCCAAGCTTCGCGTGGCGAAAACGCCCTATGTGCCGTGCATGCGCGACAGGGCGTCGGCAAGGCGGATCGGTTCCGGCAGGCGATAGCGCGGCGTGCATTGCAGGACGAAGTCAACCGCCGCTTCAAGGCCAATGGCATGGCCGACCGACACATAGATTGGTCGCTTGCCGGTGCGGCTGCGCAGGACTGTGCCGATGACCTCGTCGCCATCGAACAACGGCACGGTTGCCCCCTTGTCCGTCGCCGGCTCGTCATGCCGGCCGAACAGGCGCGACTTGGCGATACCGACGGTCGGCAGGCCGGCCAGCACGCCGAGATGACAGGCAAGGCCGAAACGGCGCGGATGCGCGAGGCCCTGGCCGTCGACCAACAGCAGGTCGACCGATGTCGTGACCGACGCAAGGGCGGCCAGCAGCGCCGGGCATTCGCGGAACGACAGCAGGCCGGAAACATATGGAAAGTCGAGCGGCCGGCAGGCAAGCGCGCTCTCAACAAGATCCAGCCCGGGCCAACTCAGCACTGCCACAGCGCCCCAGGCGAGGCCGCGGTCCGGCGCAAAATGTGCGTCGAGTGCCGCCAGGTGGCGCAGCGGCGGCAGATCGCCGGTCGCAGAAACCGTGCCGCGCAGGCGCTGCTGTTCGGCGCGTCCTTCGGCTGGTGTCGTCGGCCAGGGTGCCGCGAGCGCCTGTCGGATACGACCTTGCAAATCGGCGGACGTTGACATGCTGAAGATGCCTCCTCGACGCGGGGGAAATCGAAGTGGGTCCCGTCTTAGCGCGTCACCGCACCAGCCGATAGGCCCTTGCTGGCGCTCCGACGCGCCGCTACCGTGCGCAGCCAACGAGCCGCCGTGCGGCACAACAATCGGGAGGATCGCCATCCATGCAAGGCTGGACCGAAACCGGACGCAGTGTCGTCTATCCCTGGCATTGCGACCATCTGGGTCACATGAACGTGCAGCACTATGTCGGCTTCTTCGACATCGGCGCGTTCCATTTCATGTCGAAACTGGGCTTCAAGTCGCACGACATGCATGACGTCGGCGAAACCCTGGTCGATGCGCAACACACGATCAAATACATCAACGAACAGCCGGTCGGCAGCCTGCTGAAGGTCGACAGCGCGATCATCAAGATCGGCAACAAGTCGCTGACCTGCCTGCATCGCATGACCAATACGGAGACCGACCTGATCGCCGCGACTAACGAAGTCGTGATGGTCTATTTCGACCTGAAGGAGCGCCGCTCGTTGCCGTTGCCCGACGACTTGAAGGCGCGGGCGCAAACCTTCGTGGTCGATCCGGAAAGCCTCGACTGAGCGCTGGTTCCCGCAGCGACCCGACCTGGCTGGAGATCACGTCGTCGAAGTCACCCTAGGCAGCAGTGCGCATGCTGACGCGACACGACCGACCGCTTCTGAGCCTCTGTGAGTGGCGGGGTCTCTATCCGGTTTCGATCGGCAGGCTGTCGTCGCGGGCCCATTCGCCCATCGAGGCGTCGTAGGTGGCAATGTCGTCATAGCCCAGGCGATAGAGCATCAGGTTGTCGACGGTGGCGGAGATGCCGCCGCCGCAATAGGTGACGATGCGTTTGCTGCGGTCGGCACCGATGTCGGCGAACCGGCGCGCGGCCTCGTCCAGCGGGATGAAGGTATGGTCCTCGGCGGTGAGCTCGCGCCCCGGCATATTGACACTGCCAGGGATACGGCCGGGCCGGCCATAACGGCTGTCGCTGTCGCCGCGGTGAAACTCCGGCGATAACGCATTGATCATGCAGGTCCCGCCGTCGCCGAGCATCGCCACCACATCGTCGCGGTCGACAAACAGGCGCGGCCGCGGTTTGGCCGCAAAGGTGGCCGGTGCGTATCGGCAGGGTTCGGTCGACACCGGATGACCTTCCGCGCGCCATTTCTCCCAGCCACCGTCCAGCACGGCGGCATCGTCGAAGCCGTAGGCGCGCAGCATCCACCACACGCGGGTCGCCCACATGATGTGGCCGGCACTGTAGAGCACGACCCGATGGCCGGAACCGACGCCAAGCCGGCCCATCGCTGCCGCGAAAGCCGCCGGATCGGGCCGCATGAAATGCAGATGCGTGTCGTGGCGCGACAGGTCGGCCTGCAGATCGATGAAACCGGCACCGGGAATATGACCCTGGTCATAGTCCGCCCGGCCACTCTCGACACGATAAGGCCCCTCGCCCTCTTTCGCCGGCCTGAGATAGGTGGTGCAGTCGAAAATCCGCAGATTCTCGTCATTCAGATGCGCTGCCAGCCATTCGGCATCGACCACGGCACGTTCCCGTTCCGGATTTGGCATCTGTGACATGCTGGATTCCTCCTGTTTTGCGGCGCGGAAAACGCCGAACCCGGCCGCAAGTTAGCAACTGGTTAGCACCCGGCATGGCATGTTTACGCCGAGGGCTAGGGGACCGGTATGGTTACGATTTTATGGTATCTCGTCTGCACCCTGGCGCCCATCATGCTGTGGCTATGGGATGAAAAGGTATCGCAGGCCGCAAGTCTCGCCATCGTCGTTCTGGCGATGACCAATCTGTTCGTCAAGGTACTGCCGGTCAGCGAACGTCACAGCTTCGTCGGCCTGACGCTCGCCATCGTGCTGTTCATCGTCGGCCCGTTTCTCACTTACCTGCTTGTCGGCACGTTCAGCGGCGTTGCCCGCGTGTTCCTGTAAGCAACACGCGGGACGACACGACGTCGCGGCTGGCCGTCGGCGGGCCGCGATGGACCCACCGATCCAGACCGATCAGGCGGCGGCCGATGGGGCGGGATAGAATGCCTCACCGTTGGCAGCACGGTCGCGCAGCGACTGCGGTGGCGCAAACCGCGCGCCATAAGCCTGGGCCAACCGGTCGCATTCGGCAACGAAATCGCCGACACCGACCATATCGATCTGGCTGATGGCGCCGCCGCGCGCGGTCGGAAAGCCCCAGCCCATGACCGAACCGACGTCGGCATCGCGCGGGTCGGTGACGACGTTCTCTTCCATGCAGCGCGCGGCCTCGACCGACTGGATATACATCAGCCGCGTTTTCACCTCGTCGACGTCCGGCTGCTCGGCGGCCAGCGGAAACTCCTGCGCCAAGCCGGCCCACAGCCGCTTCTTGCCGCCGTCCGGGTAATCGTAGAAGCCCTTGCCGACCTTCTTGCCGATGCGGCCCAAGCCTTCGACCATGCGGGTCACCACACCGTCGGACGGGCCTTCTTCGTACTTGTCGCCCAGGTCCTCGCGGGTCTGACTACTGACCTTGTGCATGAGGTCGAGCGAGACCTCATCTGCCAGTGCCAAGGGACCGACCGGCATGCCGGCCATGCGGCCGGCATTCTCGATCAGTGCCGGCTTCACGCCCTCGGCCAGCATGGCAAGCCCCTCGCGCACATAGGTGGCGAAGACGCGTGAGGTGTAAAAGCCGCGGCTGTCGTTGACCACAATCGGCGTCTTGCGGATCGCCTTCACATAGTCGATCGACTTGGCCAGGGTCTCATCCGACGTTTTCTCGCCCATGATGATTTCGACCAGCGGCATCCGGTCGACCGGCGAGAAGAAATGCAGGCCGATGAACCGGTCCGGCCGGGCCGAGGCTTCCGCCAGACCGGTGATCGGCAGGGTCGAGGTGTTGGATGCAAAGATCAGCTTGTCGCCGCATACCGCCTCGGCCTTCCTGGTCACATCGGCCTTGATGTCACGGTTCTCGAACACCGCTTCGATGACCAGATCGCAGCCCTTCAGGTCGTCGAAGCTGACGGTTGGCTGGATACGGCCGAGAACGGCGTCGGCTGCCTCCTGGGTCATGCGGCCACGGCCGACGCGCTTGGCCAGCAGGCCTTCGGAATAGCCCTTGCCCTTTTCCGCATTGGCCCGATCGGTGTCGAGCAGCACCACGTCCATGCCGGCCATGGCGGTGACATGGGCGATGCCGGCCCCCATCATGCCGGCGCCGAGCACGCCGACCTTGGCGATCTCGGCCACCGGCACGTCCTTCGGCCGCCGCGCGCCCTTGTTGGCGTCGGTCATGGAGAAGAAAAAGCGGATCAGGTTCTTCGACTCCGGCCGCATGGCGGTGTTGATGAAGTAACGTGTCTCGATCTTCAGACCGGTGTCGATGTCGACGATGCAGCCCTCGTAGACGCAGGCCATGATGTTTTCCTGGCCGGGATAGTTGCCGTAGGTGCGGGCGTGCAGCATGGCATTGCCGGCGACGAACGTCTGCTGGCCGCCCGGCGCCTGTACACCGCCGCCGGGAATGCGGAAACCCTTGCGGTCCCACGGCTGGGTGCAGTTCTTCTTGTCCTGGCCCTCATTGAGGATCCAGGCCTTGGCCGCCGACAGCAGATTGTCGCGCGGCACCACCTGGTCGACCATGCCGAGCTTCAGCGCCTGTTGCGGCCGCATCTCGCGCCCTTCCAGCAACAGCGGCAGCGCCTCGCGAATGCCGATCAGACGCGGCAGCCGCTGCGTACCGCCGGCACCGGGCAATAGGCCGACTTTGGCTTCCGGCAGGCCGACCTTGATGCGATCGTCGTCGGCGACGATGCGGTGATGGCAGGCGAGGCACGTCTCATAGCCGCCGCCGAGCGCATGGCCATTGATGGCTGCGACGAACGGCTTGCCGGATTTTTCCATACGCCGGAACATGTCGAGGATCGGCACGACGAAGCCCTGCATCTCCTCGACCGTGGCCTTGCCCTGCATGGCGGCGAGGTCGGCACCGACAAGGAACTCCTTGCGCGCCGAGGTGACAATCGCGCCCTTCACGGCATCGTCCGACAGCACTTTTTCGATGGCATCGCCGAAAGCCGCGAGGCTCTCGGCATTCATCACGTTCATCGGGCGGTTGCTGACGTTCCACGCGATGGTGGCGACGCCGTCGGCGTCGACAGTGTAGTCAATCATGACGTCTCTCCAGACTGGCGGTCTTAAAGCCGCTCGATGATCGTGGCCGTGCCCATGCCGGCGCCGACGCACAGGGTCGACAGTGCGGTCGACTTGCCGGTGCGCTCAAGCTCGTCGAGCACGGTACCGAGGATCATCGCCCCGGTGGCGCCCAGGGGGTGGCCCATGGCGATGGCGCCGCCGTTCACGTTGATCTCGCTGTGATCGACGTCCAATGCCTCCATGAACCGCAGGACCACAGCGGCAAAGGCTTCGTTCAATTCCCACAGATCGATGTCGTCAGGCGTCATGCCGGCACGCTTCAGCGCCTTCTCCGCCGAATGGGACGGGCCGGTGAGCATGATTGTCGGCTCCGACCCGATGGACGCGAAGGAAACGATGCGGGCACGCGGCTTCAGGCCGAGCTTCTCGCCCATCTCCTTGGTGCCGAGCAGCACCGCCGCGGCGCCGTCGACGATACCGGAGGAATTGCCGGCGTGATGGACATGCTCGATCCGCTCGATTTCCGGGTAACGCTGGATCGCCACGGAGTCGAAGCCGAATTGCTCACCCGGCGTAGTGAAGGAGGCGTCGAGCGAGGCAAGCGACTGCATGTCGGTGCCGGGGCGCATGTGCTCGTCATGATCGAGTACGACGCTATCGTTGATGTCGCGTACAGCCACGATCGAGTTGGCGAAGCGCTGCTCCTCCCAGGCCTTGGCGGCACGGTTCTGGCTCTCCACGGCGTAGGAGTCGACATCGTCGCGGGAGTAGCCGTACTTGGTCGCCACCAGATCCGCCGAGATGCCCTGCGGCACGAAGTAGCTCTTGAAGGCGACCGACGGATCGCTGGCCCAGGCGCCGCCATCGGCCCCCATCGGCACGCGGCTCATGCTTTCGACGCCGCCTCCGATCGCCATGTCGGATTGACCCGACATGATCTGGCCGGCTGCCATGTTCACCGCCTCCAGTCCCGAGGCGCAGAAGCGATTGATCTGCACGCCCGCGGTTGACTCGGCGTAGTCGGCATTGATCACCGCGACGCGGGCGATGTCCGCCCCCTGCTCGCCGACCGGCGCGACACAGCCGAGCACGACGTCGTCGACATTTGCGGTATCGAGCTCGTTACGGTCGCGGATCGCGCGCAGCGCGGTCGACGCGAGTTCGATCGGCGTCACCGAATGCAGCGAGCCGCTGGCCCGCCCCTTGCCGCGCGGCGTACGGACGTGGTCGTAAATATAGGCTTCTGGCATGTCGTCGTTCCTCCTGTCGTCTCTTTCCCGCATCGCCTCGGCTGAATGAGACGATACGCATTCCGCTTGTCATCTTCATCCTTCGAGACGGCGCTTCGCGCCTCCTCAGGATGAGGTCGTTGCCACCCTTATGGCCTCATCCTGAGGAGCGCTCGGCAGAGCGCATCTCGAAGGATGGTGCCATCCCGCTGCGTCGTTTCGCCAACCGGCTGACTTCGTCCCAGTCTCCGCAGATCAGCGCGTCCTTCTTTGCCCGCGACCAGCCTTTAATCCGCCGCTCCACCACAATGGCATCGTCAATCCGGCCAAGACTCTCACTCCAGACGAGTGTTACAGGAAGGCGTTTTGCCGTGAAGCCATTGTACGTTCCAGCATTGTGTTCAGCGAGCCGTGCTTCCAGCGATATCCGCGTCGATCCAGTGTAGTATCGGCCATCGGCACAGCGCAGGATGTAGACGTGAGCTGGCATGTTTCTCGCCCGGCTTTTCATCCTTCGAGACGCCGGCTCTGCCGGCTCCTCAGGATGAGGTAATCGCTTTGTTTACGATGCCCTCATCCTGAGGAGGCGCGCAGCGCCGTCTCGAAGGATGGAGCCATCTCGCTCCTTACAGCCCGCGACCGATGATTTCTTTCATGATCTCGTTGGTGCCGGCGTAGATCTTCTGCACGCGCGAGTCGGCCCAGGCGCGGGCGATCGGGTATTCCCACATGTAGCCGTAGCCGCCGTGCAGCTGCAGGCATTCGTCGATCACCTTGCACTGCAGCTCGCTGGTCCACCACTTGGCCATCGCGGCTGTGTCAGCGTCGAGCTCGCCGTCGAGCATCAGTTCGGTGCAGCGGTCGACGAACGTGCGGGCGACGGTGACCTGGGTCTTGGCCTCGGCCAGCTTGAAGCGGGTGTTCTGGAAATCCGAAATGGACTTACCGAAGGCCTTGCGTTCCTTGGTGTAGTCGATGGTCCATTGCAGCGCGCCTTCCATGTTGGCGACCGCGCCGACCGCGACCTGCAGGCGCTCCCACGCAAGTTCCTGCATCAGGTAGACGAAGCCCTGCCCTTCCTCGCCGAGCAGATTGGTCATCGGCACGCGGACATCGTCGAAGAACAGTTCCGACGTGTCCTGCGCCTTCATGCCGAGCTTTTCCAGGTTGCGGCCCTTGCGGAACCCCTCGGTGCCGGCGTCGACCAGGACCAGGCTGGTGCCCTTGGCGCCCTTGTCCGGGTCGGTCTTGGCCACGACGATGACGACGTCACTCATCTGGCCGTTGGTGATGAAGGTCTTGGCGCCATTGATGACAAGCTCGTTGCCATCCTTCTTCGCGGTCGTGCGCACACCCTGCAGGTCGGAGCCGGTGCCGGGTTCGGTCATGGCGATGGCGCCAATCGTCTCGCCTTTGGCCATTTTCGGCAGGTAGGTCTGTTTCTGCTCCTCCGAGCCGTAACGCAGGATGTAAGGCGCGACGATCTCCGAATGCAGGCCGAAGCCGGGCCCGGACATGCCGGTCTTCGACAGCTCCTCCATCAGGATGATGCTGTAGAGCCGGTCGACACCGCCGCCGCCATATTCCTCGGGGATCGAGGCACAGAGCAGGCCAAGCTCGCCGGCCTTCAGCCACGCCTCGCGGCTGATCTGGCCGTCTTTCTCCCACTTTTCGTGGTGCGGCGTGATTTCCTCGTCAATGAAACGGCGCACCGTGTCGCGGAAAATCTGGTGGTCTTCTCCGAACAGGGTGCGTGGCATCGCGGTCATGTCTTGTCGTCTCCTCGGTCCCGGCCTGTTGATGCGGCGGTTTTTCGGTTTCCGGTCGGTGGCAGCTTAGAAGGCTTCCGCCTCCAGCGCCATCAGCGTGCTGGCCCCGGCCGTCGCTTTCGACAGCAGCGACGAGGTATCGGGCAGCATGCGCTGCATAAAGAAGTCGGCGGTCTTCAGCTTGGTCTCGTAGAACGCCTTGTCGTCCGTGCCCTCGGCAAGCTTCTGCTTCGCCACCTTGGCCATCTGCGCCCACATGAAGGCGAGCGCCGTGAGGCCGAACAGGCGCAGATAGTCGCTGGACGCCGCACCGGCCTCGTCCGGGTTCTTCATGCCTTCCATCGCAACATGCTGGGTCGCCGCCTGCAGCCGGCCGAACGCCTTGGCCAGCGGCATGACGTAGTCTTTCAACGCCGGATCGGCCATGTTGTCCTGAATGAAAGCGTCGACCGGGTGGAAGAACCGGCGCAGCAGGCGGCCCATGTTCTGCGGCAGTTTGCGGCCGACCAGATCGAGCGCCTGAATGCCGTTGGCACCTTCGTAAATCTGCGCGATACGGGCGTCGCGGACGAACTGCTCCATGCCCCATTCGCGGATGTAGCCGTGACCGCCATAGCACTGCATCGAGTTGACGGTGTTCTCCAGCCCGGCATCGGTGAAATAGGCCTTCACCACCGGGGTGATCAGGGCGGCGAAATCGTCGGCAAGCTGGCGCTCTTCCTCGTCCGGATGGCGGTGCGCCAGGTCGATATTGAGGCCGGTCCACAACGCCAGGGCACGCGCGCCCTCGTTGAACGCCTTCGAGGTCATCAGCATACGGCGCACGTCGGGGTGCACGATGATCGGGTCTGCCGCCTTGTCCGGCGCCTTGGTGCCGGTGATCGACCGGCCTTGAATGCGGTCGTTGGCGTAGGTCACGGCGTTCTGGTAGGCGACGACGGACTGGCTCAACCCCTGCATACCGACGCCGAGGCGAGCCGCGTTCATCATCGTGAACATGGCGCGCATGCCCTTGTGCGGCGCGCCAACCAGCCAGCCTTTGGCGGCGTCATAGTTCATGACGCAGGTCGAGTTGCCATGGATGCCCATCTTTTCCTCAATAGAACCGCAAGCCAGCGTATTGCGGTCACCCGGGCCGCCGTCGCCATTGACCAGGAATTTCGGCACCACGAACAGCGACACGCCCTTGATGCCGTCCGGCCCGCCGGGAATTTTTGCCAGGACGAGATGGATGATGTTCTCCGACATGTCGTGTTCGCCGGCGGAGATGAAGATCTTGGTGCCGGTGATGGCATAGCTGCCGTCATCCTGCGGCTCCGCCTTGGTGCGCATGAGGCCAAGGTCGGTACCGCAATGCGGCTCGGTCAGGTTCATGGTGCCGGTCCATTCACCACTGACCATCTTCGGCAGATAGGTCTTTTTCTGCTCGTCCGTGCCCCAGCGGTGTAGTGCCTCGTAGGCGCCGTGAGTCAGGCCCGGGTACATGGCGAAGGCCATGTTGGCCGAACTCATCATCTCCGAAAAGGCGAGACCCAGGACCTGCGGCAACCCCTGCCCGCCGTAGTCGGGATCGGCCGTAAGGCTGCCCCAACCGGCCTCGCAATAGGTACCATAGGCATCCTTGAAACCGGTCGGCGTCGTCACCTCGCCGTCGTTCCATTTGCAGCCTTCGTGATCGCCGACCTGGTTGAGCGGCTGGATCACCTCGGAGACGAACTTGCCGCCTTCCTCAAGGATCGCGTTGATCAAATCGGGCGTCGCCTCCTCGAAACCGGGGATGTTGGCGTAGCGTTCGATCTGCAGCAGATCGTATAGCAGGAACTGAAAGTCGCGGACTGGGGCCTGATAGGTTGGCATGTGGGGCTCCGTCGGTTCGTCGGTTGCAGCGTCCTTGTCGTCGAGACGCTAGTTGCGCAGCGGGCGCCCGGTTTCGAGCATGTGCTCGATCCGGTTCAGGGTCTTTTCCTTCTTCACCAGGGCGACGAAGGCCTTGCGCTCCAACTCCAGCAGTTTCTTTTCGGTCACTTCCTCGGTGATGTCGGTTTCGCCGCCGGTCAGCACGTTGGCCAGTTCGCCGGCGACGACCGCGTCGTAGGCCGTGGCCTTGCCCTGCTGCACGAAACCATCGACCGCCATCGCCAGGGCGACACGACCGGTTTCGCCCGGTAGGTTGAGCACGACGGCTTCCGGCGGTTCATAACCATCGGCCAGCGACAGCGCCTTGGCCTTGGCGTCGGCGAGCAGACGGTCGCGGTTCATGGTGATGTCGTCACCGTCACGCAGGAACAGCAGGTCGCGCGATTCCGCGGCCGAGGTACCAACCTTGGCAGTAGATATCGCCTCGAAGGCCTGCGCCACCGGCGGCATCGGCCCGCCCGGCCGGCGCTTGTTGACCGACCAGCGGGTGACCAGCTCCTTGCAGCCGCCACCGCCGGGGATGACGCCGACGCCGACCTCGACCAGGCCCATGTAGCTTTCGGCATGGGCCTGGACCGCATCGGCATGCAGCGCAATCTCGCAGCCGCCGCCCAGCGCCATACCGCCGACCGCCGCCACGACGGGGAACTTGGCGTACTTCAGGCCCATCAGCGCCGACTGCAGGCCCTGGATCGATTGTTCGATCACCGGCCACATGGCGGCGTTGGCGGCGAACAACATGACGCCAACGTTGGCGCCGACCGAGAAGTTGTCGTAGTCGCCGCCGATGATCAGCGCCTTGTAGCCCTGCTTGTCGAGCTTGGCGGCATCGGCCAGCATGGCGATGGTGTCCTGGTCGATCGCATTCATTTTCGAGTGCAGTTCCAGGCAGGCGACACCGTCGCCGACATCCCACAGCGAGGCCGAGCCGTTGCGCTTGATCGGTTCGGCGCCACGCTTCTTGTCGGCGAGACGCCAGGCATCGTCCGGCACGACGACCTCGGCATAGTCGCCACCGCTGGTGAGCTGATAGGCCTTGGCGTCGTCTTCCTTGTAGAACGGCCGGTCGCCGGCGGTGGCGATCAGTTCCGGCACAGGCAGGCCGTCGGCCGCCAGCCGCTCGGCAAACCATTTGGTGCCAAGCTGGTCGATCTGCTCGAACGGACCGTACTTCCACGCGTAGCCCGTGCGCATGGCGCGGTCGACCGCACTGACGTCGTCGGCAATCTCCGGCACCAGCGAGGCGGCATAGCTCAACACCTTGGACAGCACCGCCCAGGCATATTCACCGCCCTTGTCGTCAAACTCGACAACGGCGCGCAAGCCCTTGCGGCCGGCGCGGGCACTGCGCAGGGCGGCTTTCCGCGTGAGGCGATATTCGCCCGTCGTCAGGTCAAGCGCTTCGCGCACGGTCTTGCCGTCGGCTTTGGTGCGGCGATAGAAGCCGCCACCCCCCTTTCGGCCGGTCATGCCGCGCTCAATCATCGAGGCGATCAGCTTCGGCAGCGGGCCGTTTTCGTCGAACGCCTGACAGAACGGATCGCTGTCCGGCAGCAGCTCCAGCATCGAGGCGTTGACGTGCGGCGCCAGATCGATGCCGGTAAGGTCGGCCAGACCGAAGATGCCGGTCTTGGGAATGCCCAGCGGGCGGCCGACGATGCTGTCGGCCTCCTCCACCGTCAGCCCCAGGCGCATGGCCTCGGACATGGCGACATAGGACCAGTAGATGCCGATGCGGTTGGCGATGAAGCCGGCGGTATCCTTGGCGGCCACGACGTCCTTGCCCAGCGCCTTGTCACCGAAATCGCGCAGCGCATCGAGCACGCCGGGCTTGGTCTTGGCGCCGCCCACCAGTTCCAGCAGCCGCATGTATCGCGGCGGGTTGAAGAAGTGGGTGATGGCGAAGTCCTCGGCGAAACTGTCCGGCATGCCGTCGACCAGCTTGCCGAGCGGAATGGTCGAGGTGTTGGAGGTGACGATCGAGCCGGCTTTGCGGTGTTTCTCGACGTCGGCATAGACCTTGTGCTTCACGTCCGGCCGTTCCAGCACGGCTTCGCAGATCCAGTCGGCCTCGGCCAGCCGGCCGAGATCGTCCTCGAGATTGCCGGGCTGAATACGCCGGGCGAACGACTTGTGCATGAGCGGCGCCGGCTTGGTCTTCAGCAGCCGGTCGATGGCGCCCTTGGCCAGGGTATTCCGGTCGTTGGCGCCGTCGGGCACGATATCCAGCAGCAGTACCTCGTGGCCGGCATTGGCGATCTGGGCGGCAATGCCGCTGCCCATGACGCCGGCACCAAGCACCGCGACTTTTTCGATCTTCGTCATCAGCAGGCCTCCAGCACCGTCGCGATGCCCTGGCCGCCGCCGATGCACTGGGTCGCCAGCGCCAGCGACTTGCCTTCGCGCTTCAGCAGCGCCGCCGCCTTGCCGGTGATGCGGGCGCCGGTCGCGCCGAGCGGATGACCCAAGGCGATGGCGCCGCCATCGAGATTGAGCTTCGCCTCGTCGATGTCGAGATCCTGCATGCAGGCGAGCGCCTGCGCGGCAAAGGCCTCGTTCAGTTCGACGATGTCGATGTCGTTCATGGTGACACCCGCGCGTTCCAGCGCCTTCTTTGAAGCGGCGACCGGACCGATGCCCATGATCTCCGGCGCACAACCGGCCACGGCGATCGACTTCACCTTGGCAAGCTTCGGCAGGCCGTTGGCATCGGCATAGGCCGCCGAGGTGACCAGGGTTGCGGCCGTGCCGTCTGTCAACGGCGAGGACGTGCCGGCCGTGACCGTGCCCTTCTCATCGAACGAGGGGTTCAGGTCGGCCAGGCCGTCGGCCGTCGTCTCGCCGCGAATGCAGCCATCCGCCTCGACCCGGCGATTGCCGTCGACGATCGCGACCAGTTCATCCTTGAACCTGCCGTCGGACTGCGCCGCGGCGGCCTTCTGCTGGCTGCCGAGCGCCATCGCTTCCTGCGCCTTGCGGTCGATCTTGTATTTCTTGGCGACATTCTCGGCGGTGATGCCCATGGAGACATAGGCCTCCGGCATCTCCTTGTAGAGGCCCGGATGCGGCATCGGGTTAAAGCCGGTCATCGGCACCCGGGTCATGTTTTCGACGCCAGCGCAAATGAACGCATCGCCCGCGCCCATGTGGATCGCCCCGGCAGCCATATGGATCGATTGCATGGACGAACCGCAGAAGCGGTTGACCGTGGTGCCGGCGACCGACTGCGGCAGGCCGGCCAGGAACGCCACCATGCGGGCCACGTTCAGGCCCTGCTCACCCTCCGGGAAGGCGCAGCCCATGATCAGGTCCTCGACATCGGCGGAATTGACGCCGGTCTGTTCAACCAGAGCCTTCACGACCTGGGCCGCCATCTCGTCGGGCCGGGTTTTTGCCAGTTCGCCCCGGTTGGCCGGGGTGAAGGGTGACCGTACGTAGCCGGCAATCACGACCTCAGTCATGGCAACGATCCTTTGCTGTGGCGCCAGGACGAACCCTGACGCAATTGACTTAATACTTTACGCCGCGGCGGCGACTTCGAGCCCTTCCTTGATGGCCCGCATGGCATCGAGTTCCGCCGCTTCCTTGGCCCCGCCGATGACATGGACGTTCATGCCGGCGGCCTCAAGGTCCCCGAGCAGGTCGCATAAGGCCTCCTGGCCGGCACAGACGACGATGTTGTCGACGTCGAGCACCCGGTCCTCACCTTCTACGGTGATGTGCAGCCCGGCATCGTCGATGGCGCGGTAGGTGACGCCACCGACCATCTCCACACCTTTCAGCTGCAGCGCCGCGCGAATGGCCCAGCCGGTACTTTTGCCCAGGGTGGTGCCAAAGCGGCCGGGTTTGCGTTGCAGCAGGGTGATGTCGCGCGCCGAGGTCATCTTCGGGCCGGCCGCGTCGAGGCCGCCGGCCTGACCCAGATCCCGGTCGATGCCCCATTCGGCCAGAAAGGCGTCGATATCCGGGTTGGCCGGGTCGCCGGGCCCGTCGGCATGAGTCAGGAACTCCGCCACGTCGAAGCCGACCCCGCCGGCACCGATGATCGCCACCCGCTTGCCGACCGGCTTGCGGTGCCACAGCACGTCGAAATAGGTCAGCACTTTCGCGTGGTCGATGCCCGGCAGGTCCGGCAGGCGCGGTTCGACCCCGGTGGCCAGCACGACCTCGTCGAAACCGGCGTCGATCAATTCCAATGCGGCGGCCCGGTGGTTGAGCTTCACCGTGACGCCCAGCACCTCGAGCCGGCGGGCGAAGTAGCGGATGGTCTCGCCATAGTCTTCCTTGCCGGGGATCGCCATGGCCATGTTGAACTGCCCGCCCAGACGATCTGCCGCCTCATAGAGCGTGACGTCGTGGCCGCGCTCGGCCGCGACCATTGCCGTCTGCATGCCGCCCGGGCCGGCACCGACGACGGCAATGCGCTTCCGCTCGCTGGCCGGCGCGTAGCTGCGCTCGACCTCGAAGCAGGCACGCGGGTTGACCATGCAGGAGCACAGCCGGCCGACGAAAATCTCGTCGAGGCAGGCCTGATTGCAGCCGATGCAGGTGTTGATCTCGTCGGCCCGGCCGTCCGCCGCCTTGGCGACGAAATCGGCATCGGCGAGGAACGGCCGCGCCATCGACACCATGTCGGCGTCGCCGCCGGCGATAATGGCCTCGCCCTGGGCCGGGTCGTTGACCCGGTTCGAGGTGACGACGGGAACGCCGACCGCATCCTTCACCCGCCGTGTCGCCCAGGTGAAGGCGCCGCGCGGCACCGTGTGCATGATCGTCGGAATCTGCGCCTCGTGCCAGCCGACACCGCTGTTGAAGATATCGACGCCGGCAGCTTCAAGTTGCTTGGCGAGCTGCACGATCTCATCGCCGTTCAGGCCGCCATCGACCAGATCGATGACCGAAATCCGGTACATCAGTATGAAGTCGTTGCCGACGGCGGCGCGGCTGCGGCGCACGACCTCGACCGGCATGCGGATACGGTTCTCGAGGCTGCCGCCCCATTCGTCGTCGCGCTGATTGGTGCGGGTGCAGACGAACTGAGTCAGCAGATAGCCTTCCGAGCCCATGATCTCGACGCCGTCATAGCCCAGTTCCCTGGCTTGCCGGGCACATTCGGCATAGTCGTCAATGGTCTGCTCGATCTCCGGGCCGGTCAGCGCGCGTGGCGTGAACTTGTCGATCGGCGACTTGATCGCCGATGGGGCGACGCAGCCTTCCTGCTTGGAATAGCGCCCGGCGTGCAGCACCTGCAACAGGATACGGCCGCCCTCGGCATGCACGGCATCGGTGATCAGGCGGTGACCCGGGTCCAGCTCTTTCTTGCCGCCACCACCGCCCAGGCCCAGCCGCCCGTCCGGATTGGGCGAGAAACCGCCGGTGACGATGAGACCGGCCTGCCCCCTGGCACGCTCGGCAAAGAACGCCGCCATACGCTCGAACGCACCGGGAATATCCTCCAGCCCGGTATGCATCGAGCCCATGACGACCCGGTTCTTCAGTGTCGTGAAGCCCAGGTCGAGCGGTGCCAGAAGATGCGGATACGGCGACGACATGCGCGTCATTCTCCCCCAAGTACGCCGCCGCCATGGCGCAGCGACGGTGCCAGTCTATCCCCTACGCTGCGCCACCGGGCAGTTCGGATCCGGTTTTTCGCCGGCGAGCTGCCGCTCCAACTGGCGGCAACCGGCCTCCAGTTCCTCGATCGCCTCGTCGATATCGGTGCGCTGCTGCTGCAACGTCGCCAGTCGCTCTCGGCTCTTGTGCAACGTCAAGCGCAGCTGCTCACGCTGACCATCGCCAAGGTCGTAAAGATCGAGCATCTCCTTGATGTCGGCGAGCGAGAAGCCGAGACGTTTGCCGCGCAACACGAGGTTGAGCCGCGCCCGGTCACGCCGGCTGTAAACGCGGTTGAGGCCATGGCGCTGCGGGTGCAGCAGGTCCTTGTCCTCATAAAAACGAATGGCACGAGTGGTGATGCCGAAATGCTCGGCCAGTTCGGTAATCGTAAAGGTTTCCGCGGACTCGTCGGCGACGGCTGTCGTGGTCTGCATGGGTCTGTTCGCCCCGGACGCAGTTGAAGTCGGCATCTTTGAGGACTGTAGTTGACGTTGACGTAAACGTCAACTTCATCGACGCCGCGCAGATGACAACTATGGCGCGATAATTGACGCCAACTCATCTATCGATTGTGCCTGCGTTGCCGGCGCATCCCAAAGAATCCGCGACAAACGTGCATTGTGCAACATCAGGCCGGCTTTTCGGCGCGGCGCCGGCAACACGGCGTCAAAAGCGACATCGACGACGAGGTCCGGCGCAACCTGGGTGACAGGGCCATAGCGCTCACGCGCATGTTCACGAACCCATGCGGTCAGACGGTCCAGATCCGCGTCATCAAATTCAAAGGCGACGCGGCCGATCGGCACCAGCCGGTCCTGCTGCCACAGGGCCACAGTGCCGCTGCCGGGCGGTCCGCCGCGACTGTTGCCCTCGCGCTCGACATAGAGCAATAGGGCCCGGACGCTCTGCGGCGGATGCCGCCAGAGATGCCAGCCGGCGCCCGCATCCGATCGGTCATAGGGCCGGTCCAGCCGGCGCAACAAGATGCCGGCTGTGCGCGGCTGTGCCGCAGTGCGTGTCTCACCCAAAGCAGCCCAGTCGGCAAAATCGACGTTCGGCGCCAGCTCGATGCCCATGAACCCGGTCGCACCGCGCCAATCGCGCAAGCATTCGAGCCGTTTAGCGAGCTCGAGTGCCCGTATGTCCTCACCGCGCCGGGCCAACAGGTCGAAAGCGCGGAACGTAACGGGATAGTCGGCGAGGACGGCCGCCGTCGGCCGTTTGCGCTTCAGCCGCTGCTGCAAGTCGTTGGCATTACCCGGCAGGCCGTTGCGCACGACCAGCAGTTCACCGTCGAGCACAGCATCGCCCTCGAGACCGTCGAGCAGGTCGGGAAACTGCGCCGACAGATCATCGCCATGCGGGCCATAGAGCCGGGCGACGGCGCCTTCGAGCACGAGCTGGCAGCGCAGGCCATCGCAGGTCCAGACGGCATGATGGCGAGCCGGGTCCAGCGTCTCGACTGCGTCATCGTCAATCGGCTGCACCGGCACCATCGGCCGATAGCCGGCGATCGCCGGGACAGTCGGTGGCGGTCCGTTGCCATCGAGCCAGGCGAACAGGTCACGATAGGGCGGCGTCAACGCCTGCCAGACCGCCTCAATCGCACCGAGATCGACGCCACCCAAACGGGCCAACGCCTGCCGGGCCAGATGGGGCGACACGTTTACCCGCAGGCCGTTGGTCGCGAGCTTCAGCAGCAGCCATCGTTGCGGCCCCGGCAGGCGGTTAAGCCAGACGGCGAGTTGTCCCGGACGTTCGGCCTTGCCGGCCGCATGCAGACGCTCGACAACCGCCGCCAGCGTCAGCGGCGTCGATTTCGCCGGATCGTTCGGCCAAGTCAGCGCCACGCTCTCCGCCAGGTCGCCGACAAAGTCGTGCGACAGGTCGAACAGCACCGGATCGATGCGCTCCAGCGACAGACCGCGCAGGGTGGCACTGCTGACGCGCGGCACCGGCAACGCGCCGATCAGAATGCCCAGCGCATAACCGCGACCCGGGTCGGGAACCGTGCGGAAGTAATCGGCCAGCAGCGCCAGTTTGCGGTCGTCCCGGTCGGTGAAGGTCAGCCGGTCGACCAGATCGGCAAAGCGCTTCATGCACCGGCCTCGTCGTCGTAACCCTCTAGTGCCAGTGTGCGCAGCGGCCGGTCTCGCACCTCGAGATAACGGCGCAGCGCATCCTCGCGGCCGTGAGTGATCCAGAGCTCACCGGGGTTCTCATCGATGGTGGCGATCAGCTCGTCCCAATCGGCATGATCGGAGATGATCAGCGGCAGTTCGACGCTACGCTGCCGGGCGCGGGCCCGCACGCCCATCCACCCGGAGGCCATCGCGACGATCGGGTCCGGCGCCTTCTCCGCAAAACCGGGCAGATCGGCCCCGGGTGGTGCGACGACGATCGCCCCGGCCAGATCAGCCGCCGTCGCCACCTCGACCGGGCGCAGATCGCCGAGATCCACGCCATGGCGGACGTACACTTCATTCATGCGCTCGATGGCCGCGTGCACATAGACCGGCGCGTCGTATCCGGCCCGGCGCAGCAGCGCGATGACACGCTGTGCCTTACCGAGACTGTAGGCGCCGACGACGTGACAATGATCAGCGAAGGCGCGGGTCGAGACCAACAGGCGGTCGATCTCGTCGCCATCGGGCGGGTGGCGGAACACTGGCAGGGCGAAAGTCGCCTCCGTGACGAACAGGTCGCTCGCCACCGGCTCGAACGCCTCGCAGGTCGGGTCGGGCCGGCGCTTGTAGTCGCCGGACACGACGACCCGGCAGCCGTCTTTTTCCAGCACCGCCTGGGCACTGCCGAGGATGTGTCCAGCCGGGACCAGGCGCACGGTCACGCCGTCGACCGTCACCGCCTCGCCCAGGGCCAGCGCCTGCGCACCGACGACCGCCTTCTGGCCCAGACGCAGGCGCATGATGTCGATGGTCGCCTGGGTTGCCAGCACCGCGCCATGGCCGGGGCGGGCGTGATCCGAGTGGCCGTGCGTGATCACCGCCCGGTCAACGGCACGGGTGGGGTCGACGTAGAGGTCGGCCGGCGGACAATAGAGCCCGGCCGGCGTCACCTGCAGCAGCTGGTCAGGACGTAGGCTCACCCATCAGATATAGCGCAAGCCGCCACACGGTGCCGCATCGCCAGCGTTGTGTGTCAGGCCGGGCGGACCGGACGGTCCGGCACCCGGCTGTACGCCAGCACGGCCAGGACGATGATGATGCCGACGAAGGCGAAGACCCAGCGATATCCCTCTGCACTGGCGATGCCATCGGCAGCAGGAAAAGCGCCGATGATCGCGCCGGTGGCGATCTGCATCAGCGCAACGCCGCCGACACTGACCAGATTGAGCGATGTCGTCGCCCGGCCCACCATGGTTTCGGGAAAGGTGGCACGGCAGTGGGACTGCAGCGCCACATAGTAAGCCTGCGAGAACATGGCCCAGACCATGAGCGGGCCGACCAGCCAGAGGCTGCCGTCGATCCAGATCGCGAGCGCGATGAAGCCGAGGCCCTTCAGGCCGGCAAAAATCACCACGACCTTCTTGCGCGAATTGAACACCCGGTCGAGCGGGCCGATCAGCATCAGGCCAATCGGCATCGACAGGGCCATGACGAACAGCAGATTGCCGCGATCCACTGTGTTGAGCGCGTGCACATCATCGAGATAAGGACCGCCCCAGAGGCCGAGCAGCGCCATGCCCGGCCCATACGTAGCCACGCCCATGGCGAGGATGTAGCGCATCTCGCGATGGCGCAGGACATCGACGAGGCCGCGCAGATTTTCCGCCAGATTGCCCGGCCGCCGTCCCTTCTCGACGAAACCCGGCGGCGCATCGCGCACGCCCGCATAGGTCAGCAGCACCAGTCCGACGGTCATGAAGCCGACACCGATGATCGTCGGCCGCCAGCCGAACCACTCCACGGCAGCGGCCAGCGGCGAGGTCGCGAACATGCCGCCGACGCTGCCGAAGGCAAGCAGCCAGGCGGAGAAGGTCGAGAACTTCTCCGTCGGGATCCAGCGGGCGAACACGGCATAAGCGCCCATCAGCACGCTGGCGAATCCCGCGCCCATCAGGGCACGGCCGATAATCAGCCCCGTCGCCGTGTGCGCGGTGGCGAACACCATGGTGCCGACGATGGAAATGGTCAGCACCACTGAAACGGTGCGGCGGGCGCCGAACCGGTCGAAGCACAGCCCGGTCGGAATCTGCATCGCCATGGCGGTCAGGAAATAGACGCCGCTGATCAGGCCGAGCGAGGCGGCGCCGAGTGCCAGTTCGGTATCGAGCTCCGGCATGATGACGGCACTGGAGATGCGGTGGAACTGCCCGGTCCCGAACAGGACGGCGAACAAAACGAACATGAAGACGATGCGGCCGACGGGCGGCGACGGGGGCATGTATGGCGTACTCCGGACGGCACCCGTCACAAGCAGGCTTGATCGGGCGTTCTCGCTGGCGGGCATTATTTGCCCGGCGCGGCTACGCCGGCGCCGGGTCGGTCGCTATATTCTCGTGCCATGGATGTGCCGTCGCAACCCACCCGTTTGCCGACCGTCTTCGTCGACTGGTTCGTCCGGCGCGGCTGGACGCCGCGCGAGCACCAGCTGGCGGTGCTGGACGCGGTGTCGGCCGGCCAGTCGGTGCTGCTGACGGCGCCGACGGGCGGCGGCAAGACGCTGGCCGGCTTCCTGCCGGCCCTGTGCGACCTGGCGGACCTGCCGGCGGAACGACCGCCGGCGCTGCATACCCTTTACCTGTCGCCGCTGAAGGCCCTGGCGACCGACGTGCGGCGCAACCTGGAGGCGCCGGTCGAGGAGATGGGCCTGCCGATCCGCATCGAATCGCGCACCGGCGACACACCGCAGGCACGCCGCCAACGCCAGCGCCGCAACCCGCCCGACATCCTGCTGACGACGCCGGAACAGCTGGCGCTGATGCTGTCCTACCGCGACGCCGACGCGTTCTTCCGGCGTCTGCGGTTCATCGTGGTCGACGAACTGCACGCTCTGGCGCCGAACAAACGCGGCGACCTGCTGGCGCTGGGGCTGGCACGGCTGCAGCGCCTCGCGCCGGCTCTCCGCAGCATCGGCCTGTCGGCGACCGTGTCCGATCCGCCGATGCTGGCGCGTTACATCGGCAACAGCGAACCGGCGCAGGTGATCGACGGCGGACGCGGCCCCTTGCCGCAGATCGACATCCTGTCATCGGCCGTGCGTGTGCCCTGGGCCGGGCACATGACCCGCTATGCCATGGCCGAGATCTACCAGACGATTCGCGCGCACAAGACCTCGCTGGTGTTCGTCAACACCCGGGCACAGGCCGAGGTGGTGTTTCAGGAGCTGTGGCGGCTGAACGACGACGTGCTGCCAATCGCCCTGCATCACGGGTCGCTGTCGGTGGAGCAGCGGCGCAAGGTCGAGGCGGCGATGGTGCGGGGCGAACTGCGCGCCGTGGTCTGCACCTCGACTCTCGATCTGGGCATCGACTGGGGCGATGTCGATCTGGTGATCCAGGTCGGCGCGCCGAAGGGCCTGAGCCGGCTGGTGCAACGGATCGGCCGGGCCAACCACCGCATGGACGAACCGAGCCGGGCAATGCTGGTGCCGTCGAACCGGTTCGAGGTGCTGGAATGCCGGGCGGCCGCGGACGCGGTGGTCGATGGCGAACTCGACGGCGAGCCGCCGCGACGCGGCGGCCTCGACGTGCTGGCCCAGCACATCCTCGGCATGGCCTGTGCCGCGCCATTCGACCCGGGCGCGCTATTCGACGAAGTGCGCCGCGCCGCACCCTATGAAACGCTGGACCGGCAGATGTTCGACCGGGTGGTCGACTTCGTCGCCACCGGCGGCTATGCCCTGCGCCGATACGAGCGCTATCACCGGCTGACCAAGACCGACGACGGGCTGCTCACCGTGGCCAATCCGACGGTGGCGCGGCAGTACCGGATGAATGTCGGCACCATCGTGTCGGAGCCGATGATTCAGATCCGCCTCGGCCGCGGCCGCAAGCTGGGCGAGGTCGAGGAGTGGTTCATCGAGCAACTGGAGATCGGCGACACCTTCGCCTTCGCCGGCGAGGTCCTGCGCTTCGAGGGCCTGCGCCAGACCACCGCGATGGTCAGCCGCGCCAACGACCAGGACCCGATGGTGCCGTCCTACTATGGCGGCAAGTTTCCGCTGTCGACCTATCTCGCCTCACGCGTGCGCCGGCTGCTGGCCGAACCGGCGCGTCAGCGCGACCTGCCGCAGCAGGTCCGGCAGTGGCTACGGGTGCAGCGCTGGCGCTCGGTCCTGCCGGGGCCGGACGACCTTCTGGTCGAGACGTTCCCGCGCGGCGGCAAGCAGTATCTCGTCTGCTATCCGTTCGAAGGCCGGTTGGCGCACCAGACCCTGGGCATGCTGATGACCCGGCGGATGGAGCGCGTCGGCCTGCGCCCGCTCGGCTTCGTCGCCAGCGAATATGCCCTGGCCGTGTGGAGCCTGCAGCCGGTCGCCGATCCTCGGCCGTTGTTCGCCGAGGACATGCTGGGCGACGATCTGGAGGAGTGGCTCAATGAGTCGAACTTGCTGAAACGCACGTTCCGCAACGCGGCGCTGATTTCCGGCCTGATCGAACGGCGTCACCCGGGGCAGGAGAAGACCGGCCGTCAGGTCACCTTCTCCTCCGACCTGATCTACGACGTATTGCGTCAGTACGAACCCGACCACGTGCTGCTGCAGGCGACCTATGACGATGCGGCGACCGGGCTGCTCGACATCCGCCGCCTGGCCGACATGCTGGCGCGCGTGCAGGGCCATATTGTCCATCGCGACCTGGAACACGTGTCGCCGCTGGCCGTGCCGCTGATGCTGGAGATCGGCCGCGAATCGATTCACGGTCAGGCCAACGAGGACCTGCTGGACGAAGCAGCGGAAGAGCTGATGGACGAGGCCATGCGCCTGCTTTAGCGCCTTGCGGGGCCGGGCATTGCGCCGGCGGGCCGGGACGCCTTAGAAGCACACCATGATCGTCAACGGCGCCCGACTGATTGCGGACCCGAGCGGTGGCCTCTACTGGCCGGCCGAGCGGTTGCTCGTCGTTGCCGATCTGCATTTCGAGAAGGGCTCGTCCTACGCCCAGCGCGGGCAGCTATTGCCGCCTTATGACACGGCGGCAACGCTGCAACGGCTGGACGGCTTGTTAAGAGCCTATGACGCAGCCACGGTGATTTGCCTGGGCGACTCGTTTCACGACAGAGAGGCCGAATACCGGCTGGATGCGGCGGACCGGCAGACCCTGTGCCGGATGGCCAAGGGGCGCGAGTGGATCTGGATTGCCGGCAACCATGACCCGGAACCGCCGGGCGACCTGGGCGGCCGCATCGAGGCCGAAGTATCGGTCGGCCCGCTGACCTTCCGGCATGCCCCCAGTGCGACGCCCACGGCCGGCGAAGTCGCCGGACACCTGCATCCGAAGGCGGCGGTGCGCACCCGCGCTCGCCGCGTCACCCGCCGCTGCTTCGCCAGTGACGGCCTGCGCCTGGTGCTGCCGGCGTTCGGTGCGTACACCGGCGGTCTGGATGTGCTCGACATCGCATTCCGCACAGTGTTCCGCGGGCCGTTCAGCGCCCATCTGCTGGGCCGCGACCGCACCTACCCCATCCCATCGCGCCGCCTGGTGCCGATCCACGCCGCAACGGCGTCGAACGGCGGATCGAACGCAGTCGACGCTCAGTCGCTGCCCATCTGACCCCAGATCATCGCGGCGCTGAACACCGCGAACACGACGCAGCTCAATACGAGATAAAGCACTTCGCCATCCGACATCGGTTCCTCCCCAAGATCAGTGGAATCGGAAAGTCGAGTCGGATTATGTAAGATATTTGCATTATGGCAAATATCTTACATCTCGATGGCAGGCAGGGTGAGACCGTGTGAGTGTCTGGAGCCAGCAACGGAAACGGCGGCTGACTCGTACGCCATCCGCCGTTCGTTCGTGTTTGTGGCGCCAGAAAAGCGCCGTAATGGTTTAGCTGTCGGTCTTGCTCTGGCCGTAGATCAGGGCAATCGCGAAGACGACAAAAAGCGCCAGAACGCCCGCGAGATAAAGCGGTTCACCACCGGTCATGTGTTTCCTCCCAAGAAAATCAACCTCAAGAGGCATGCCAGAAGATCGCAGCAGGACCATTGATCGAGATCAATGGTCCTGCGTGGCGATACGCGGCTGCGGGGTTACGCGACCTGCGCCTTTGCCGCGGCAACGATACGGTCCGGCGTCACCCGCAGGCAGTCCTCCAGCGGCGAGGCATAGGAGATCGGCGCCCGCGGCGAGCCGACACGTTTGACCGGCGCACGCAGGGCATCGCCCAGCTCCTCCGCCACGGTGGCGGCGATCTCCGCCCCGAACCCGCCGACCTGGACCGCCTCGTGCGCCACAATCAGCCGCCCGGTCTTGCGTACCGAGGCGAACACCGCGGCCTGATCCCACGGCCACAGCGTGCGCAGGTCGATGACCTCCAGCGACAGGCCGTCCGCCGCCGCCTGCTCGGCCGCATCGGTGGCGGCATGCACGGTGTTCGACCAGGTAACGACGGTGACGTCGCTGCCTTCCCGCGCGACGCGCGCCTCACCCAGCGGAATCAGCAGGTCGGGATCGTCCGACACCTCGCCGGTCAGCGGCCACAGGCCCTTATGCTCCATATAGATCACCGGATCGTCGCAGCGGATCGCCGATTTCAGCAGGCCCTTGTTGTCGGCCGGAGTCGACGGCGCGACCACGACGAGACCGGGGATATGTGTGTACCAGGCTTCGAGCGACTGCGAATGCTGGGCCGCCGACGAGCGCCACATACCGCTGGGCTGGCGTACCACCACGGGCACCCGGGCCTGCCCGCCGAACATGAAGCGTGCCTTGGCGGCCTGGTTGACCATTTCGTCGACGGCGCACAGGGCGAAGTCGGCGAAGCGCATTTCGACGATCGGCCGGGTGCCGACCAGCGCCGCGCCAACGGCCGCGCCCATGATGGTCGATTCCGAAATCGGCGTATCAGCGACGCGGTCGGGTCCGAACTCATCGATCAGGCCGCGATACTGGCCGAACACACCGCCGCGCCCGAGATCCTCGCCCAGCGCCCACACCGTCGGGTCGCGGTGCATCTCCTCGATGACCGCCTGCTTGGCGGCATCGCTGTAGGTCATCTCGCTCATGACGCCGCTCCCCAGGCCGGGGCACCGATATCCTGGATGTCGGTGAACGCCTCCGCCAGCGGCGGCGCGTCGGCGTCATCGGCAGTGGCGAGCGCCGCCGCCATCTCCGCTTCGGCCTCGGCCGCGATGGCCGCGAGTTCATCGTCGCCGACGCCGAGACCGCGCAACTGCTCGGCGCAGCGCAGGACAGGGTCCTCCTCCCAGCGTGCCTCGACCTCGGCCGCCTCGCGATAAGGCGCCGGATCGGCAGACGTGTGCCCCTTCAACCGATAGGTCCGGGCGGTAACGAAGAATGGTCCCTGCCCGCTGCGCGCCCGCTGGGTCAGATCCATCAACAGGCCGTCGACAGCGGCGACGTCGTTGCCATCGACGTCATGCGCCTCGATCCCGAGCGCCTCGGCCCGCGCCGACGGGCCGGGCCCGGCGGTCACCGCCTCGGTCCGCGTGGTCGAGGCGAAGGAGTTGTGCTCACAGACGAAGATCACCGGCAGGCTGAAAACCTTCGACCAGTTCAGCCCCTCGAGGAACGGCCCGCGGTTGATAGCGCCGTCACCGAAAAAACAGACGGTGATGTCGTCGGTGCCCTGCAGCTTGGCGCCATGGGCCGCGCCGACGGCAATCGGAATACCGGCGGCGACGACGCCGTTAGCGCCCAGCATGCCGACAGAAAAGTCAGCAATATGCATGGAGCCGCCCTTGCCGCCGCAGGTGCCGCCGACCTTGCCGAACAGCTCCAGCATCATGGCGCCGGCATCGGTGCCCTTGGCGATGCAATGGCCATGGCCGCGATGGGTGGTGGTGATCTTGTCCTGCGTACGCAAATTGGCGCAGACGCCGGCGGCGATGGCTTCCTGGCCGATCGACAGATGCACAGCGCCCTTGACGCGGCCATCGAGCGACGCCGCTTCGGCCGCTTCCTCGAACGCGCGGATGCGCCGCATGGTGCGATAGTGCGCAAGCAGGCGCGCACGATCGACGTTGGATCGTTTCTCGCTCAAGCTGAAGTGTCCTCCCAAAACACCGGGTCAGCCCATCGGAACGCTAGGCTGGACGGGCATTTACTTGTATCGGGTTTTGCCGTTCGGTAGAAGTATCGGCTCCGCAATCCGCATCTTCGGGGAGGTATGATGCCGGCGGCAGACAGCCATGCGCCGAAAATCCTGACCGCGCCCACGGTAACGAAACTGGGCGAGGAGCACCGTGGCAATGTCCTGATCGGCGGCAGCCACGGCGGCGTCTATGCCGGCTATCTGGCGGCCAAGGCCAGCGTCCGCGCGGTGATCCTGAACGATGCCGGCGGCGGTCTCGACGACGCCGGGTTCGGCTCGCTCAGCTACCTCGATCATATCGGCCTCGCGGCCGCGACGGTGCGCCATACCAGTGCGCGCATCGGCGACGCGGACGACATGGCCCGGCGCGGCGAGATCAGCCACGTGAATGCCACCGCCTTCGCGCTGGGCTGCCGCGTCGGCCAGGCGACGCTGGCCTGCGCCGAACTGATGCAGGCAGCCGACATGCCGACGCGTGAGCCGCCGCGCTACGAAGAGGCCCGGTTCCTGTTCAGCGCCGAGGGCGAGGTGCCGGCGATCTGGGGTGTCGACTCAGCCTCTCTGCTGCGGCCGGAGGACGCCGGTCATGTGGTCCTGACGGCGAGCCATGGTGCCCTGCTCGGCGGCGAAACGGCATCGTCGATCAAGTATGACGTACTGGCCTGCGCCTTCAACGACGCCGGCGTCGGCTGCGACGACATTGGCATCAGCAGGTTGCCGGCGCTCGACCAGCGCAGCATTGCCGCCGTCACGGTCGACTGCATGACCGCGCGCATCGGCGACATCCGCTCCGCCTGGGACACCGGCATCATCAGCCACACCAACGAAACGGCAGCCGGCCATGGCGCTGCTGCCGGCCAGCCTTTGCAGGATTTCGCCAGGGCGATCCGTCGCGCCGGCGCGTAACTCAGGAGTATTCCGTCATGTCCGACGCGACCCGCCATAACCGGCCGCCCCGCACCATGAGCGGCGGCCGCGCCCTGGCCGAGATGCTGAAGCTGCACGACGCCGCACCGATGTTCGGCATGGGCGGGTTTCAATTACTGCCGTTCTACAGCGCCGTCGGCGAGGTTGGCCTGAGCCATACGTTGATCAACGACGAGCGCTGCGGCGCATTCGCGGCCGACGCCTACGCCCGCGTCGCCGGCCGGCCGGGCCTGTGCGACGCCACGCTGGGCCCGGGCGCCACCAACCTGACGACAGCGCTGGTCGAAAGCCTGAATGCCGGCGTGCCGATGATCGCCATCACCGGCAATTCGAACCGCGACTATTCCTGGAAAAACATGACCCAGGAGGCGCGCCAGACCGAGATCCTGGCGCCGACGGTGAAAGAACTGATCCGGGTCGAGCGCATCCAGCGGGTGCCGGAACTGGTGCGCCGCGCCTATCGCGTCGCCACCAGCGGCCGGCCGGGCCCGGTGATCCTCGACGTGCCGGAGGACATCGCCCACGGCGAGTACGACTATCCGGAGGAGGATCTCTATGCCGACGAGGCCGCGCGCCAGATGCCGGCCTTGCGCATACGGCCGGACCAGGCCGACCTGACCCGGGCGGCGGGATTGCTGGCGAAAGCGAAGCGGCCGGTGATCCTGGCCGGCGGCGGCGTGCATCTGTCCGGCGCGCAGGACGAACTGACCCGGTTCGCCGAGGCGTTCGGCATCCCGGTCGCGCACACGCTGTCGGGCAAGGGATCGATCCCGTGCGTGCATCCGTTGTCGCTGGGTCTGTTCGGCCGCTATTCGCGCATCGCCAACGACGTCATCGAGGCGGCCGACTGCCTGCTGGTGATCGGCTGCAAAATGGGCGAGATCGCGACCAAGCGTTACACCCTGCCGCCGCGGCATATCCCGTTGATCCACCTGGAGGTGATGGCGGAGGAAATCGGCCGCTGTGTGCCGGCGGACGTGCCGCTGTGGGGCGATGCGAAAGCCGGTATCGCCGACCTGCAGGCGGAAATGGCCGACAGCGCGGCGGCACAGCAGGCCGCCCGGGCCGACTATGTCGCCGAGGTCGGCGAACGCATGGCCAAGTGGCGCCAGGAGGTCGACGCCCGGCTGACCAGCAACGAGCAGCCGGTGAACATGGCGCGGATGTGCCATGAGCTGAACAACGTGCTGCCGGAAGATGCCATCCTGGTGGCCGACGGCGGCTTCGCGGCGCACTGGACCGGCCTGTTGTGCGACACCAAGGCGGCCGGCCGGCACTATGTCGTCAACCGCGGCTTCGCCTCGATCGGCTATGGCCTGCCGGGTGCGATGGGTGCGCAACTGGCGGCACCGGACCGTCCGGTCGTCGGGCTGACCGGTGACGGCGGTTTCAACATGGTGATCGGCGAACTGGAGACGGCGCGGCGCCTGGGCACGGCCTTCACCCTGATCATCGTCAACAATGCAGCCTCGGGCTATGTGAAAGCGCTGCAGCAGGCGCTGATGGGCGGCCGCTTCCAGTCGTCCGACCTGTCGGATCTGGACTATGCCAAGCTGGCCGAAGGTTTCGGCTGCGAAGGCATTCGCGTCGAGGACCCGAATGATCTGGCCGGCGCACTGAGGACCGGCATGGCCAACCGCGACCAGCCGACCATTGTCGACGTGGTGGTGACGCGCGACCCGGCGAAGATGCTGCCCGGCGTCGATAACCGCGCCGTGCAGGCCAAGAAGGGCGACCGGATCGCCTGAGTAGCAATCGTGCCATGCCAGTTGGCGATTGGCAGACAATGAGAAGCAGGAGACCGCCATGACCAGAGAGGTCGTTCTCGCCGCCGGACAGCGCACCGCGTTCGGCGATTTCGGCAAATCGTTGAAGGATGTTCCGCTGACGGATATGGCCGCGCACGCCGCCAAGGCGAGCCTGGATAAAGCCGGCCTGCAACCGGCGCAGGTCGACCATCTGGTGTTCGCCAACACCCTGCCGGTCGACCAGGACAGCCTGTTCGGCGCCCGCGTGATCACCCTGAAAGCCGGCCTGCCGGTCGAAGCCAGTTCGCTGCAGGTGATCCGGGCCTGCGGCTCCGGCTCGCAGGCGCTTGCTTCAGCGGCCGAGCAGATCATGCTGGGACGCAGCGATGTCGCGCTCGCCGGCGGGGCGGAGAACTACAGCCGGGCACCGTTCGTGGTGAACAGCGGCCGCTGGGGCCACAAGCGCGGACCGCAGCAGCTCGACGACGCACTCGACTATTGCTACCGCGATCCGTTCAACGGCGAGTACATGGGCGAGACGGCGGAGAACCTTGCCGAAGAATACCAGTACGAACGCGAGCCGATGGACGAATGGGCCTTGATGAGCCAGCAGCGGGCCGGCGATGCCATCGCCTCCGGTTTCCTGGCCCGGCAGATCGCGCCGATCGAGGTGCCTGACGGGCGCGGCACCCGGGTGTTCGACACGGACGAGTTTCCCCGTCCCGATATCACGACAGCGCGGCTGGAAAGCCTGAAACCGGCGTTCCGCAAGGGCGGCAAGGTGACGCCGGGCAATTCCAGCGGCGTGACCGACGGAGCCGCGTTCGTCGTTGCTGCCGCGCGTGACAAGGTCGATGACCTCGGGCTGACGCCGGAGGCACGGATCGTCGACTTCACCACCATCGGCGTGCCGCCACACCTGATGGGCATCGGCCCTGTCCCGGCGATCGAGAAGCTGCTGAAGCGCAACGAGCTGAGCGTCGACGACATCGACTATTGGGAGATCAACGAAGCCTTCGCCGTCGTGAACCTGCACGCCGAGCGGCAGCTCAACATCCCGCGCGAGCGCACCAATCTCTATGGCGGCGGGATTTCCATCGGCCACCCGCCCGGCGCCACCGGCGTGCGGATGACGATCACCGCCATGCACCACCTGCAGGACACCGGCGGCCGCTACGCGGTGGTGTCGATGTGCCTCGGCGCCGGCCAGGGCATGGCGACGCTGATCGAAAACCTGCAACGCAGCTAGTCGGCGGGTCGGCGGGTCACAGGCCGCGCAGCGGGTCGCTGCCGTCCCAGCCTTCGGCAGCCTTGCGGATGCGGGCGTAGAAGCGGCGCATGAGGTCGGTGTCCTCATAGACCTCGACCATGACGCCGAGCGGGTCGCGGGTATCGAACCAGGCCAGCCGCATGCCCTGCATCACCGGTACGCTGGCGGTCATCACCGTATCGAAGCCGAGGCTGTTCATACGATCGATCTCGGCATCAAGGTCTGGCGCGAACCAGGTCATATGCTGAATACCGCTCTCGCCCGGTACATACATATCGCGCACGCCGGACGAGCTGTCGCAGTGCTGTTGCAGCAGTTCGATCTGAAGGTCGCCACTCTGACCGAAGGCGGACGACTGGTCGAGCGTGGCAGGACGACCGCGATAGGTCAGGTCGGCATAAGCGATGTGCGGTGACATGAAGAACGGGCCGGCGCCCGTGGTCTGGGCGAACCGCTGCGCCGCCTCGTCAATATCCGGCACGGCCCAGCAAACCTGGACGAGCGGATGTGGGCTGATGCGATCGAGGTCGATCATGTCATCCCTCCCTTTGGGCCGCCGCGCACCGACATCGATCAACTGAAAACGGTGATCACCCCTGTGTAGGTGTAGAGGCGGCCGTTGGAGATTTCACCATTGCCGAACAGGCCGACCAGCGGGATGTCGCCCAGCGCCCGTCGCACAATCGCCAGCTCGTTGTCCGGGCTTTCGAACATGTTCGGGCCGCGGGCAAGGCAGGTGTGGTAGACGGCGCCACGCGGCGGGCCGGGCAGGCGCGCCTTCACATCGGCCAACATGCGGTACAGGTCGTCCGTCGCAGTGGCGCGGTCGCGCCGGCAGAACATCAGCTGGCCGCCATCCCTGAGATCGTCGCCAACGGCGATGACGCCGCGGCCTTCGTCGACCCCGGTCAGATTGCGCACGAGATAATCGCCCCAGTCGGTTCCGGTGATCGGACGGGCAGCAAAGATGTAGCCGGCGACCCGGTGCAGGTTGCGCGCCAACACGTCGCCGATGTCTTCGCGAAACACGTCGAGCGCCGGTCGGCCATCGAGGCTGATGACGACGTTGCCCTGGCTCTCGGTGATGTCATGCGACGGGCCGATTGGCGAACAGCCTTGCGACAGGCCCGTGGTGATACCGACGGATTCGGCGAACAACACGCCGGACAGGCCGCCTTCGCTGATGCCGTCGGCGATCTGCGGATGGCGCCCGCGCGAGGAGGTCAGCCCGCCGACGAGGAATGCGTTCAGGTAGTCGGCGATACCCGACAGGCCATGCAGCATGGCACCGTCGGTCGGGTCGGCATGGACCATGCCGAACAGGGCGCCGGCGTTGTCGAGCCAGGCACGCTCGGCGGTCACGAAATCATCCAGGTCCTGCCGCGCGGTACTGAACAGGCGGAACCCGTCGCGTGGGAACTGCGACACCATGACGGCCATTGCCGGACAGTCGTAGTATTCCGCGTCGGCGGCACAAACACCGATGCCGACGGTGCCGGTCCAGTGTTCGACGCCGAGCCGGGCACTGAGAAACTCGCGAATCTCGGCGACCTCATCGGCGAAGTGGTCGGTCAGATAGAGCCAGCCGAAATTGGCCCGCGTCTGACCTTCGCCGATCTGCGCCAGGCACTGCGCCGCGAGCGCGCGCCACGCGCCATCGCGCGCATGGCCGACGCGAAAGGCCGGCACGCCAACCTGCACGGTCGACTCAGGCACTGGCGGCTGCGACGTCCTCGGGCTGGAAGATCAGCTCCACGGTGATCTGATCCGGCGTTTCGAGAAAGATCTGGGTCAATCCCAGACCGGGCACCACGCGCTCGTCATACTTGACCGCCGCGCCGTCCAGCCGCCGTTTCATGTCGGCGTAGTCTTGTGCCTGGAAGGCGACGTGGCTGCACCGGCCACTGCCTTCGGGTACGTCATCGGTCTGCGACAGATGAATGACGGCAACATCGCCGCAATAGACCCAGGCACCGGGAAACGGAAACGGTGGCCGGTCGCCGACGCGCAGACCGAGCACGTCGACATAGAATTTCGCCGATTCCTCGGCATCACGCGTGATCACGTTGTAGTGGTCCAGACCCTGCAGAGGCATAGCTTCTCCTCCTCAACCGATTTGATGTTGGTTTATTGGGATCGACATCCGTTCGTTGCAATGCATTAGAGAAGTATGACCACCGACCGGGTCCGGGGCAAACCCATACCGCACCCATCTGCCGTGACATTCGATCCGCCCGTCGATCCGCCCGTTTTGAGGACGATGGCGCACGCCAGCCGTACGGCGTTGCCAGACGGGATGCGACGGGTCACCATGCGCTAGCATTCGACGTCGGCGCCTTTGGTGCCGGCCGCTCCAGGGAGGACGACAGTGAGTAAAAACGACAACGATGGCGGTCTGCGCAGCCGGCGCTGGTTCGGCAATGCCGCCAACCCGGGCATGACGGCACTCTATCTGGAGCGCTACCTGAATTTCGGCCTGACACCGGAGGAACTGCGCTCCGGCAAGCCGATAATCGGCATTGCCCAGACCGGCAGCGATCTATCGCCGTGCAACCGGCACCATGTCGAGTTGGCGAAGCGGGTGCGCGACGGCATTCGCGATGCCGGTGGCGTGCCGCTGGAGTTCCCAGTGCATCCGATTCAGGAGTCCGGCAAGCGGCCAACCGCCGGCCTCGACCGCAACCTGCAATATCTGAGCCTGGTGGAAGTGCTGCACGGATACCCGATAGACGGCGTGGTGCTGACCATCGGCTGCGACAAGACCACGCCGGCGATGCTGATGGGTGCGGCGACGATGAACATCCCGGCGATCTGCCTGTCGGTCGGCCCGATGCTGAACGGTCACTTCGAGGGCAAGCGGACCGGATCGGGCACCATCGTGTGGGAAGCGCGCCGGATGATGGCCGCCGGCAAGATCGACGACGATGAGTTCATCGACATCGTCGGCTCTTCGGCGCAGAGCGTCGGGTACTGCAACACCATGGGCACGGCGACCTCGATGAATTCGCTGACCGAGGCGCTGGGCATGTCGCTGACCGGGTCGGCGGCCATCCCCGCGCCCTATCGCGAACGCGGCCAGACCGCGTTCCGCACCGGACGGCGGATTGTCGAGATGGTGAACGAGAACCTGCGGCCCTCCGACATCATGACGCGGGAAGCATTCCTGAACGCCATCGTCACGGCGTCGGCGATCGGCGCGTCGTCGAACTGCCCGATCCACCTCGCGGCGATCTCGCGCCACATGGGGGTCGAACTATCGCTCGACGACTGGCAGACGCACGGGCATGACGTGCCACTGCTGGTGAACCTGCAGCCCGCCGGCGAGTATCTGGGAGAGGACTATCACAAGGCCGGCGGCGTGCCGCGGGTGATGCTGGAACTGCTGGCCAAGGACAAGTTGCACGAAGGTGTCATGACCGTCACCGGCAAGAGCATGGGTGAGAACCTGCGGGCGTTCGACGAGACCAACCCATACGTCAACCGCGACGTCATCAAATCCTATGACGAGCCGATGATGAACCGCGCCGGCTATGTCGTGCTGTCGGGCAATCTGTTCGAGAGCGCCGTGATGAAGACGTCGGTGATCGGCACCGAATTCCGCGACCGGTACCTATCGGTGGCCGGCGACGAGGATGCCTTCGAGGCGCGCGCCATCGTGTTCGAGGGGCCGGAGGACTATCACGACCGGATCAACGATCCCTCGCTGGAGATCGACGAGCACTGCATCCTGGTGATCCGCAACTGCGGTCCGGTCGGTTATCCCGGCTCGGCCGAAGTGGTGAACATGACGCCGCCCGATCACCTGGTGGCGCAGGGCGTGACCGACCTCGCCTGCATGGGCGACGGCCGACAGTCCGGCACCTCGGGCAGCCCGTCCATTTTGAACGTGTCGCCGGAGGCGGTGGTCGGCGGCGGGCTGGCTCTGCTGGAGACCGGCGACAAGGTGCGGGTCGACCTGAACAAACGCTCCGTGGACGTGCTGCTACCGCCAGGCGAGTTGGACAAGCGCCGCGCGGCCTGGACACCGCCGGACCTGCTGAGCCAGACACCGTGGGAGGAGATCCACCGCTCGATGGTCGGGCAGATGGAAACCGGGGCCTGCCTGGAACCGGCGACCCTCTACCTGAATATTCTGGAAACCCGCGGCGAGTCGCGGGACTCGCACTGACGAGAGGCGCCTCATCGATACAGCTACCCTTGCCCGCGCGGTTCGCGACGTTGCCGAGCTGCGCGGGTCGTTCCGTCTGCGTTCGGGCCAGACGTCGGATACCTACTTCGACAAGTACCGGTTCGAGGCCCAGCCGGATCTATTGGTGGAGGTCGCCCGGCATATGGCCGAACTCATCCCGCCGAATACCGATGTGCTGGCCGGCCTCGAGCTTGGCGGCGTGCCTATCGTCACCGCGCTGTCGCTGCACACCGGGTTGCCGGCCGCCTTTGTCCGCAAAAGCGCGAAGACCTACGGCACCTGCAGGCTTGCCGAGGGTGCCGACGTCGACGGACGCCGCGTTACCGTGATTGAAGATGTCATCACCACCGGCGGCCAGGTCGTCACGAGCACGGCCGATCTTCGGCAGCACGGCGCCCGGATTGACACCGTGGTCTGTGCGATCCTGCGTGCGCCCGATGTGCCGGCAGCCCTGATCGAGGCCGACCTCGATGTCCGCGCCGTGCTGACCCGAGCCGACCTGGATGCAGCGGCGTTCGGCTAGCCGATCGACACGCAAATACGAGAAAAGAGGAAACGATCTATGACATCAGAAGCTCGTGGTGGCCGCCTCGCCAGCAAGGTGGCGCTGATTACGGGGGCAAGCCGCGGCATCGGCCGGGCCATCGCCGTGCGCTACGCCGAAGAAGGCGCCGATCTGGTGCTGAATGCCACCAACCGCGACAAGCTGGAGGAGACGCGGGCGCTGGTTGCCGAATTGGGTGCGCGCGTCGAGCTGCATCCCGCCGATGTGTCGCAACAGGGTGAGGTCGACGCCACAATCGACGCCGTCGTCGCCGCGTTCGGCCGGCTCGATATCCTGGTCAACAACGCCGGTGTCTACAAGGCGGCACGTTTCGTCGACCTGACAGCCGAGGACTTCGACCGCGTGATGCAAGTCAACGTCTATGGCGCCTTCTACGCGATGCAGGCCGGCGTCAAACAGATGTTGGCCCAAGGCGGCGGCAAGATCGTCAACATCGCCTCGACTGCCGGCAAATGGGAGTCGATGAACCAGAGCGTCTACAACGCGTCAAAACACGCCTTCGTCGGGCTGACCCGCTGCGTCGCGCTGGAAACCGCGGCGCAAGGCATCAACGTGAACGCGATCTGCCCCGGTTTCGTCGAGACCGATATGCTGGACGAGTTCCGGCACCATGCCGAGATCATGGGCGTGAGTGAGGAACAACTCCGCGCCGGCCTGATGCAGCGTGTGCCGATGGGCCGATTCCTGAAACCGGTGGAGATTGCCGATCTGGCGGTCTATTTGGGTTCGCGCGAATCCGACGGCATGACCGGCCAGACCATCACCATCTCCGGCGGCATGCGCATGGGCTGAGGCGGCGGTGCGGCACGCGCCGAGGCAGGGACAGGCCGTGCGCGCCTACAGATCGAGTGCGTCCGCGTAGGCGAACAGCGCGGGCATGCCGCCCGTGTGCACGAAGACGACATGATCGCCGGCGGCCCAGCGGCCTTGGCCGACCAACGCAATAAGGCCCGCCAGCCCCTTGCCCGAATAGACCGGGTCCAGTACCAGAGCCTCCAGTCGGCCGGCGAGCCCGATCGCTTCGATGGTCGCGTCGTGCGGCACGCCATAGGCCGGCCCGGAGTGCCCCGCGACGACCTCGATGGCATCTGCCGGCATCGGGATCCCGATCAGATCCGCCGCATCCGACGCATATCGCTGGACATCGGCGCGGACCCGGTCCGGTTCGGCGTCGATATCGATACCGACCACGGACGTGTCCGGCAGGGCGACCGACGCACCGACGGCGAGGCCCGCCTGGGTGCCGCCGCTGCCTGAGCAATGCACGATCGCCCTTGGCTCGACACCCAGTTCCTCGCACTGCGTCGCGATCTCAAGCGCCGCCGTGGCGTAGCCGACAACGCCAAGCGCATTCGACACGCCATACGGCACGACGAAGGGGCGGCGCCCCTCGCCTTTCAATTGCGACGCCAACGCCTCGATGGCGTTGTTGCGGTCACCGGTCCAGTCGACGTGATGAAGCGTGGCACCGAACAGCCGGTTCAGCAGCGCATTGCCCGAGGTTTCATAGGCCGCCGTCGGTACGGCCAGACGCCCGTGATAAACGGCGAGATGACAGTCGAGGCCGAGCCGGGCCGCAGCGGCAGCCACCTGCCGCTGACTGTTGGACTGCACGACGCCGCCGGACACCAGTGTGTCGGCGCCCGCCGTCAGCGCTTCCTGCAGGACGAAGTCGAGCTTGCGCAGCTTGTTGCCGCCGAGACCGACGCCGGTCAGGTCATCGCGTTTGACCCAGATGGTTGGGCCGCCGAGATGTGCCGTCAGCCGCTTGAGCGGCTCCAGCGGTGTCGGCAGATGCGCCAATCCGACCCGCGGAAAGCGGTTCAGCCGGTCGCGCAGATCGGCAATCGACCCGGCCCGCACGCGCCTAGGCGACGGCCTGACGCAAGGCGTCGGCGGCTTCCTCGACACCGGCGCGATCGACATCGAGATGGGTGACGGCACGCATGCGATGTTCCCCCATGGCACCGATATGCACGCCACGGGCGCGCAGCGTTTCGCCGATGGCCGCGGCGGTCATGCCGGTCTCATCGACGTCGAAGAAGACGATGTTGGTCGGGCAGGTATCGTAGACCAGCCGGATGCCGGGGATCTGGGCGATGGCGCGGGCGAACACGCGGGCGTTTTCGTGGTCGTCCTTCAGGCGGTCGACGTTGTGTTCCAGTGCATAGACGCCGGCGGCAGCGACGATGCCCGCCTGACGCATGGCGCCGCCCATCTGCTGTTTGAACACCCAGGCGCGGTCGATAAAGGCCCGGTCGCCGGCAAGGATGCCACCGATCGGACAGCCCAATCCCTTCGACAGGTCGGTCCAGACGGAATCGAAATGGCTGGCGTATTCGCGCGCCGAGGTGCCGCTTTCGACCACCGCATTCAGCAGCCGCGCGCCATCCATATGGGTCGCCATGCCGGCATCGCGGGCGACGCCGCAGACATTGGCGATCTGTTCCAGCGACCACACATCGCCGCCACCGAAGTTGGTGGTGTTCTCGACCGACAGGACACGGCTGATCGGCTGGTGCCGCGTGCCGCTGCGGAGCGCGCCGCGAACCTGATCGGCGGTGAAGATGCCCCGCTCGGTATGGATCGCGCGGGTCTGTGCCATCGCCAGCGCCGGCGGGCCGCCGGCCTCGGAATTGATCGGATGGGCCGTGTAGTCGAGGATGATCTCGTCGCCGGGCCGGCAATGCACGCGGAAGGCAATCTGGTTGCACATCGTGCCCGACGGCAGGAACACCGCGGCTTCCTTGCCCAGCAGTTCGGCCGCCATGTCGCACAAGCGGTTGACGGTGGGGTCGGCGAACTGCTGCTCGTCGCCCACCTCGGCATGGGCCATGGCCTCGCGCATGGCCGGCGACGGCTGGGTATGGGTATCGCTGTAGAGATCAATGCGCACGTCCGACATCGCGGTCGCTTCCTTTCCTGCTACTCGGGTTCCGGCCGGCAGCGCACGAACCAGTTCGCGACACTGAGCATGACAGTCTCGTCCTTCTGGTTGACGACGTCGTTGGCCATCTTCACCAGCCCTTCGCCAGGGCGGCTCTCCAATTGCCGTGCCTCGGTGATGTGCGACTTCGCCGTCAAAACGTCGCCAACATACACCGGCCGGCGCCACTTGATCATGTCCCAACCCGGTGAAATCACGGTCTCGACATTCGGGAACGCATCCTTGCTCAAACGCCGCCAGATCGCGCCGATCATCGGCCCCGATGCGATCAAGCCACCCCACCCCAGTGCCTCGGCCGCAGCTTCATCGACATGGAACGGTTCGGGATCGAAGCGTTCCGAGAAGGCAATCATCTCGTCACGCTCCATCTCCCAGGCGCCATACTGGAACTGCTGGCCGACGACGAAGTCCTCGAACCAGCAGAACGCCGGGTAGCCACTCTCGCTCATGCGGCGGCTTACTCGGACATCGGCAGGCTGAGCGGCGAAATCTCGCCGATCGGCCGCTTGGCCCAGTCGAGCTGCGTCGCCTCCGGTTCCGCCCGGCGCTGGGCCTCGTCGACGCGCTGCGCGGCATCGGCATAATCGAGTGTCAGCACCTCGCCGTCGCCAACGACCTTCTGCCCGTCGACGTAAACGTCGCGAACGACGCGGTCGAGCGCGGAATGCACCAGGGCGCGAAGCGGGTCCCGCCCCGGCAGCATGGCGGGATGGTCGGCCTGCACCAGCACCAGATCGGCCTTTGCCCCGACCGCGAGCCGGCCGATGTCATCCCGCTGCAGGATGTCGGCGCCGCCAACGGTCGCCGCATGGAAGATATCGCCGGTGTTGACCGCGTTCACATCCTGCGCGGCGACGTGGCCCAGATTGTCGGCCCAGCGCATTTCTTCCAGCATGTTGTGCGGGAACGTGTCCGTACCGATGCCGACGTTGATGCCGGCATCGAGATAGCTGCCCAGGTCTTCCAGCATAATGCCGCGACGTACGAAGACGTTCGGGCAATGCGCCACCGAGGTGCCGCTGTCGGCCAGCAGGTCGAGATCGTCGCGCGACGGCCAACGCACCCAAGAATGATGGTCGAGGAAGATGCAGTGGGCGACGATGGCGTTCTCGCCGAGGAAACCGACGTCGTTCAGCCACTGGACCGGCGTGACGCCATGGCGCCGCGTCATCTCGTTGAACTCGACGATGCTCTGCGCGGCGTGGATCTGGATCGGCAGATTACGCTCGCGCGCGGCGTCGACGGAATCGCGCAGCAGTTCTTCCGTGCAGGTATCGATCTGCGAGGGCACCACCATGCCGCCGAGCCGGCCGGTCGGGTGCTGGCGCGCCAAGTCGATCAGCCGCAGGGCCTGGTCCATTGCCGTGCGGCCGGCCGCCTCGTCCCATTCGTACAGCACTTCGTGGCCGTTCGGCGTGTACCAGCGGGCCGAGCGGTACATTGGCGCGACAACACCGCGCAGCCCGCTCTTCGCCATCAGGCCGAGCCAGCCATCCCACGGCACCGACAGGTCGACCAGCGTGGTCACGCCGCTTTTCAACAGTTCGCAGTAGGCGACTTCGGTGCAGGCCGCGGTCCCCGCAAGGTCGGGCCGGAAGATCGGCATGTACTCATACAGACCGCTCATGCCGAGGTGCGGGCTGCCGAGTTCTTCGTTGTAGCCCTTGTTCATCGGCTCCGACATCGGATGCGAATGCACATTGACGAGGCCCGGCATGACCATCAGCCCGGCGCCATCTACAACCTCGTCGGCCGGCCCGTCATAGCGGCCACCGACATGCACAATTTCGTTGCCGCGAAACGCGACGTCGGCATCGCGCTCAAACACATGACTTTGTCGCCCCTGATCCCAGGCGATGACCCATTTGGCCTGACGGATTAGGGTGGTGCTCTCACTCATCGATACGCCTCCGGATTGCCGGTCACACTACAGAACGGCCAAGACTGCGGCGCGGGCTCGGACAGGTCAACCGGGCAGCATTGCCATGGCATGGCAGGTAGCTAAACTCGGGATAACGACCGGCACCGCCGGCGACAGTTGAGGAGGATTGCCCGATGGCGCAGTACACGCCCGAACGCCTGGGCTTCGGTATTTTTCTCGCCCCGTTCCACCCGGTGGAGGAGAACCCGACGACGGCGCTCGACCGCGACATGGCGCTGGTCGAACATCTCGACCGGCTGGGCTACGACGAAGCCTGGATCGGCGAGCACCATTCCGGCGGTTTCGAAATCATCGCCTCGCCGGAAGTGTTCATCGCCGCGGCGGCGGAGCGGACTAAACACATTCGCCTGGGCACCGGCGTGTCGTCCCTGCCCTATCACCACCCGTTTATCAATGCGGACCGGATGGTGCAGCTCGACCACATGACCAAGGGACGGGTGATGTTCGGCGTTGGCCCGGGCGCCCTGGTCGGCGACGCCTTCCGCATCGGCATTGACCCTGCCAACCAGCGGCGGATGATGAACGAGGCACTCGACGCCATCGTGCCCCTGCTCGACGGTGAAGAAGTCACCATGGAGACTGACTGGTTCGAGCTGCGGCAAGGCCGGCTGCAACTGCCATGTTACACGCGGCCCCGGATGGAGATGGCCGTGGCCTGCTCGCGCTCTCCCGCCGGCGCATTGGCCGCCGGCAAGCACGGCATCGGCATGCTGTCGATCGGCGGCACGTCGGACGATGCCCTGGCGGCGCACCGGAACAACTGGCGCATGTGCGAAGAAGCGGCGGCGGAGCACGGCAAAACGGTGACGCGCGAAAAATGGCGTGTCGTCACCCTGATGCATATCGCCGAAACCCGCGAACAGGCGATCCGCAACGTCGCCTTCGGTCTCGACAAGTGGGCGCAGTATTTCCGCGAGATCGCGACCTTCCCGATCGTACCGCCGGAAATCGACAAACCGGTGGAATATCTGATGGAGAACCAATTGGCACTGATCGGCGATCCCGACGATGCCATTCGTTACGTCGACCGTCTCCAGAACGGCAGCGGCGGGTTCGGTACGCTGCTGGAACTGGCGCACAACTGGGCCGACTTCGAGCAGACCAAGCGGCATTACGAGCTGATGACCCGCTATGTCATGCCGCATTTCCAGAACAAGAACGAGCTGCGGCGGATCAGCTACGACTACAGCTTCAGCAACCGGGATGTCTTCGTCGGCGCGGCACAGAAGGCCGTCGAAACGGAGATCCAACGGCAACAGGACAAGGAATCCGGCCAGACTGCGGCCGAGTAGCGGGATGGTTTGATCGTCCGCGCCGCAAAAGCGAACGATCCTGGCCATGGGAGGATTCACGTGAACGAGGAAAGCCGCATCGTTGCGCTGGGACGGGTGCTTTTAATCGATGCTGCCGGCGATAGCGACGCTATCGAGAAGTTCGAGCAGGACCTGAATCTTCAGGCAGACCGCCTGCCGGACGAGTCCGGCTTCATCGGCCGCGCGCTGTACCGGGAAGAGGACGTCTTTCGGCAGACCGATCCGTCGCGCCGCTCATCGCATTTCGAGATCGCCTTCTTCGACAACATCGCGCCGGCGGCGGCCATCGAGTGGGCACGCACGCCGCCGTCGGACCTAGCCGAGCTGCAGCGTGCCGATCTGTTGTTGCCGACCGTCAACTCCTTCCACGGACCAACCGTCGGAACGGCGAAGCAGGACCGTAAGCCCGGATATCAGGTGTCGCTCGAATACATCGATGTCGCGTTTGGCAATCTCGACGCCTACCGGCGGGTCATGGAAGGCTACTGCGGCCCCGCCGGGAAGCAGCTCGTTGCGGACGGCGTCCTCGACACCTTCCGCGCCATGGAATCAGCCGCGACGCTCTACCGGTCCGACGGTCCGCAGGTTGCCTGGAACCAGATCCACCTGTTCGAAGTCGACACCGGCAAATTCGATCAGTTCATGCAGCACTTCGACCGCGCGCTGCGGACGGTCAGCGGCGACAGCTTTGCCAAGGTCTTCGGCGGCCTCGACGAGATCCGCACCGTGCCGCGCTGGGTCTTCTGTTCCTAACCGCGGGACGGCGCCGGCGCGCCGGTCAACCGACGATGACGCCGGGGTTCATGATGCCGGCAGGATCGAGCTTCTCCTTGGCCCCCTCCAGCGCGGCGCCGAACAGTTGCGGCCGCTGACGGCGGTACCACGGCATGTGATCGCGGCCAACGGCATGGTGATGGGTGATCGTGCCGCCATAGTCGATCACGGCGTCGGATGCCTTCTGCTTGATGAAGTTCCACTGATCGAGCAGCGCGCCATGCCGGCCGACCGCCTGAAACGTGAAATACGGCGCGGCTCCATCCGGGTAGGCATGGGTGAAGCGGCAGGTGACCACGCCCTTCTGGCCGGTGACCTCCTCGATCGCCTTCTCCGTCGCCGCCTTGACGTTGTCATGGAAGTGATGGAAACGGTCCCATGTAACGGCGGTTTCGAAGGTGTCGGAGATCACCGCGACCGAGATCAGCGCATCCCGGAAATGCGGCATCTTGATAAAGGCGTTGCGCCACGCGCCGGCGGCCCCCTCGGTGTGGCCTTCCGGGTTCTTCGCCGCGTCGGCATCGAACTTGCCGCCCAGTTCGCGGCAGATCTGCAGGCCGCGTTCCATCCAGGCGTCGACCGGGTGGTCGGCACTCTCGAACGCCAGCACGACGATGGTGTCGTTACCGTCGCCGGCACCGTTCAGCACCGCCTCGCCGGGATCGAGCAGCCGCACGTTGGCGGGATGCAGGCCCGACTGGGTCAGTTGCCGCACCGCTTCGACACCATTCTCGAAACTGGCGAAGGCCACCGCCGTCGAGGCCCGGAAGGTCGGCCGGTCCTGCAACCGCACCCAGGCCTCCGTGATGACCCCCAGCGCACCTTCGGCGCCGATCATCATGCGGTCAGGACTGGGTCCGGCACCAGAACCGGGCAGCCGACGCGATTCCATGATGCCCGCCGGCGTCACCGTACGCGTGCTTTCGACGAAATCATCGATGTGGGTGTAGAGGGTGGCGAAGTGGCCGCCGGATCGGGTGGCGATCATACCGCCCAACGTCGCCATGTCGAAGCTCTGCGGGAAATGCCGCATGGTCAGGCCGTGTGACTTCAACCCCGCCTCGAGCGCGGGACAGCGGATGCCGCCCTGCATGCGGGCCGCGCGGCTTGTTTTGTCGACTTCGACGATCTGATCGAGGCCGGTGAGATCGAGACTCAGTGTGCCCGCGTAGCCGCCGCCGACCGCCGGTTCGACGCCACCGACAACCGACGACCCGCCGCCGAACGGAATCACGGCCACATTGGCACCGGTTGCCCATTCGAGAACGTCGACGACATCTGTTTCCGACCTGGCGTAGGCGACGATATCCGGCGCATTGGTGAAGTCGCTGTCATAGATGCGGACGTAATCAGGGAACGATTTGCCGTAGGTATGGACCAGACGGTCGTAGGTTTCCGTCGTGCAGATCGACGCCAGCTTCTGCGGCGGTTCGATGCGCGACTTGTGTAGCTCAATAGCTTCGACCTGCGGCTGCGCGATACGTTCGAACCCGTCGAGGCCAAAGCGTTCGGCATAGCGTCCAAGCACCAGCTTCTCTTCATCCGGCGTCAGACCATCGCCCTCATAGCCCCATCCGCAGAGTTTGACCCGTCTTGCCGCCATGATGTCCTCCCGTTGGTGTCTTCGCGCGGTATTTCAGCATGGCGGGCAAGGGTGACCAAAGCGATATCTAGCCGCTGGCGCGGCTCCACAGCGTTGCCTAGAGTGGGGACCGTCATCCGTCGTCGCACGAAGGCGAGCCCTATGCTGTTCCGCGTACCGCCGACTGTTCCATCACCCTTACGCGCCGCCATACACGCGGCCAACCACGAAAGCGAGACTACCGTCGTGCAGCAGCGGCTCGACGCCGCCGCGCTGCCGGCCGACATGCTGGCGCAGATCGACCGGCGCGCCAGCGACCTGGTCGCCGCCGTCCGCCAGGGGCGCGTCGCCGGCGGCGGGATCGACGCCTTCCTGCAGGAGTACGACCTGACCAGCCAGGAAGGCGTCATGCTGATGTGCCTGGCGGAAGCACTCTTGCGGGTGCCGGATGCCGAGACGGCGGACCGTCTGATCAAGGACAAGATCGGCGGCGCCGACTGGGAGAAGCACATCGGTCATGCGGACTCCTGGTTCGTAAATGCCTCGACCTGGGCGCTGATGCTGACCGGGCAGGTCCTGCATATGGACCAGCCGGTGCAGGACTGGCGCGGCCTGATCCGCAAGGTCGTGGCCAAGTCGGGCGAACCGGTGATCCGGCAAGCGGTGACGCAGGCCATGCGGATCATGGGCCAGCAGTTCGTCATGGGCCGGACCATCGACGAGGCGTTGACCCGCGCCAAGGCGGACCGGGCCGGCGGCTATCGGCATTCGTTCGACATGCTCGGCGAAGCGGCGCGGACCATGGCCGATGCCGAGCGTTACTTCGACGCCTACAGCCATGCCATCGCCGCGGTCGGCAGCGACACCACGGGCACCGGGCCGGAGGACCGGCCGGGCATCTCCGTGAAACTGTCCGCGCTGCATCCGCGCTACGAATTTGCCAAACGCGACCGGGTGATGGCGGAACTGCTGCCGCGTATTGTCGATCTGGCCGGCCAGGCACGGGACCGGAACATCGGCCTCACCGTCGATGCCGAGGAGGCGGATCGTCTCGACCTGTCGCTCGACGTGTTCGAAGCACTGGCACGCGAGCCGGGTCTCAAGGGGTGGCAGGGCCTGGGCCTGGCGGTGCAGGCCTATCAGAAACGGGCGCTGCCATTGATCGACTGGCTGGCGGACCTGGCGCGGTCGAGCGGCCACCGGCTGATGGTGCGTCTGGTGAAGGGCGCCTATTGGGACAGCGAAATCAAGCTGTGCCAGGTGGAGGGCCGGGACGGCTATCCGGTGTTCACCCGCAAGGTGTCGACCGATGTGTCCTACATCGCCTGCGCCAAACGGATGATCGCCGCGGGGGATGCGTTTTACCCGGCCTTCGCCACGCACAATGCACACACGGTGGCGACGATCCTGGCCCTGGCCGACGGCAAAGGCCCGTTCGAATTCCAGCGCCTGCATGGCATGGGCGAACCGCTGTACGAGCGCATCGTCGGCGAGGACGGTCTGGGCCTGCCCTGCCGCATCTATGCGCCGGTCGGCAGCCATGAGGAGCTGTTGGCCTATCTGGTCCGCCGGCTGCTGGAAAACGGCGCCAACACATCGTTCGTCAACCGCATCGTCGATGAGCGTCTGCCGGTTAGCGACATCGTTCGCGACCCGATCGCCACCCTGGCCGGCCGGCCTGTCAAGCCGCATCCGGACATCGCCCTGCCGCGCGACATCTACGGACCGGCCCGCGCCAATGCACGCGGCGTCGACCTGCACGATCCGGTGATCATGACGACGGTGGCCAAGGACATGGCGACGGCCGCCAGCCATCATCATTTCGCCCAGCCGCTGTTGGCGGCCGGCACCGCCGAAGGCGCGGCCAGGCCGGTCACCAACCCGGCAGACCGGCGGCAGACGGTCGGCGAGGTCGTACCCGCCACGCCGGCGCAAGCCGCCGCCGCGCTGGACGATGCCGTCTCTATCCAGCCGGCATGGAACACGACACCGGCAACGGAACGGGCGAAGATCCTGCGCCGGGCGGCAACACTCTACGAAGACAACATGCCGGACCTGATGGGCCTTGCCGTGCGCGAGGCCGGCAAGACGATGCTGGATGCAGTTGCCGAAGTGCGCGAAGCGGTCGATTTCCTGCGCTACTACGCCCTACGGGCGGAGACGGAGTTCGCCGGCGCGACCGTGCTGACCGGGCCGACCGGCGAAGACAACCGCATCGCGCTGCACGGCCGCGGCACCTTCCTATGCATCAGTCCGTGGAACTTCCCGCTGGCGATCTTCACCGGCCAGATCAGCGCCGCATTGGCCGCCGGCAACGCGGTACTGGCGAAGCCGGCGGAGCAGACGCCGCTGATGGCACACCGTGCGGTGCAGTTGCTGCATGAGGCCGGCGTGCCAGAAGCGGTGCTCCAGTTGTTGCCCGGCGACGGTGCCGGTCTGGCGGCCCCGCTGCTTTCCGATCCGCGACTGGGCGGCGTGGCCTTCACCGGGTCGACGGCGACCGCGCAGGCGATCCACCGGGCGTTGGCCGCGCGGGACGGGCCGATCCTGCCGCTGATCGCCGAGACCGGCGGACAGAACGCCATGATCGTCGACTCGACCGCGCTGCCGGAGCAGGTGACGCGGGACGTCCTGGCCTCGGCCTTCCAGAGCGCCGGCCAACGCTGTTCGGCTCTGCGTGTCCTGTTCCTGCAGGCCGACATTGCCGACCGCCAACTCGACATGATTGCCGGCGCCATGGCGGAACTGCAGGTCGGCGATCCGGCCTGGCTCGATACCGACGTCGGCCCGGTAATCGACGACGAGGCGCGCGTGGCGCTCGACGAACATCGCGCGCGCATGGCACAGGACGGCCGGGTCATCTACGAGCACGCACTGGCCGATGACTGCGCGCATGGCACGTTTGTGGCGCCGAGCGCTTATGAGATCGAGCGCATCGACCAGATCGGCGGCGAACAGTTCGGGCCGATCCTGCATGTCGTCCGCTATGAGGCCAGCGCACTGGATCAGGTGATCGACACGATCAACGATGCAGGCTTCGGGCTGACGCTGGGTATTCACAGCCGCATTCAGGCGACGGTCGACCACATCGTCGCCCGCGCCCGGGTCGGCAACATTTACGTGAACCGTAACCAGATCGGTGCCGTCGTCGGTGTGCAGCCGTTTGGCGGCGAGGGCCTGTCCGGCACCGGGCCGAAGGCCGGCGGCCCGCACTATCTGCACCGCTTCGCAGTGGAGCGCGTCGTCTCGACCGACACGACAGCGGTCGGCGGCAATGCTAGCCTGTTGGCCCTCGACGACGTCGGCGGCGAAAGCTAGAGGCCGGGCAGGATTTCCGGCGGGTCGAACACCGTGACCGGCGGCACGTCGCCATCGAAGCGCTCGACCTCGACAAGACAGGAATGCGCGGTCGGGCCCTGCGCCAGCTTCGAGGTGCCACGGTCGGCCGTCAGCACGTTGGCGTTGCCATGCTTCTCGAGCCCGCCCGGCACCCCGGGTGTCGCCGGATCGAACCAGGCACCCGTGGGCAGCTGAATGGCGCCGGGCATGACGGCATCGCTGACCACGGCGCCGGCAAGACAGGCCCCGCGGTCGTTGAAGACGCGGACGACGTCACCGTCGGCAATGCCACGTGCTGTGGCATCCGCCGGATTGATGGTCATCGGCTCGCGGCCGGCAATTTTCGAGTCACGGCTGACCGGGCCGTGGTCGAGCTGACTATGCAGACGCGTCACCGGCTGGTTCGACACCAGATGCAAGGGGTAGCGCGCGGCCTGTTCCGCGCCGAGCCATTCATAGGGTGCCTGCCAGACCGGATGGCCCGGGCAGTCGTCGTAGCCGTAGCCGGCGATGGTATCGGACCAGATTTCCAGCTTGCCGGTCGGCGTATCCAGCGGCGCAGCTTTTGGATCGGCGCGGAAGCCGTCGAGGAACACCTTCGGTTGCTCCGGTAACGGCAACTCCAGCCGGCCCGCGGCCCAGAAGTCGTCGAAGTCCGGCATCTCGAACCCGCTCTGCGCGGCACGCTGGCGCGAGATGTCGTAGAGATGGCGCAACCATTCCATCTCGTCGCGACCCTCAGTGAACGCGTCGGAGCAGCCGAAACGATCAGCCAGCCCGGTCAGGATAGCATGATCGCTGCGTGCCTCGGCGAACGCTGGCAGGGCCTGCTTGTTCGCCAGCAGGAAGCCATCACGCGACGAACAGGCGACGTCATTGCGCTCGAGCGCCGTGGTCACCGGCAACACGATATCGGCATGGCGGGCGATTGGCGTCCACCATGGTTCGTGCACGACGACGGTCTCCGGCTTCTGCCACGCAGCGACCAGGCGGTTCAGGTCCTGATGATGATGGAACGGATTGCCGCCGGCCCAGTAGATCAGGCGGACATCGGGAAACGTCAGCGCCTTGCCGTTGTAGTCGAGCTGGCCACCGGGGTTCTCCAGCATCTCGGCGATACGGGAGACCGGAATGTGGTGCGTGACTGCGTTCTCACCCTGCGGCACCGAGGCCCAACGGATCATCGAGGTGTGATCGCCGACCGCCGAAACGGCGCCATAGCCATAGCCGAACCCGCCGCCGGGTAGGCCGATCTGCCCCAGAATGGCCGCCAGTGTGATGGCCATCCAGTAGGGCTGCTCGCCATGATCGGCGCGCTGCAGCGACCAGCTCAGGGTGATGAGCGTGCGCTTGTCCGCCATGTCGCGCGCGAGATCGCGGATCACCCCGGCATCGAGGCCGGTGATCCCGGCGGCCCATTCGGCATCCTTTGGCTGGCCGTCCGTCTTGCCCATGAGGTAGGGCAGAAACCGGTCGAAACCGACGCAATAGCGGTCGAGAAAAGCCGGATCGTGACGATCTTCGGCGACCAGCGTGTGGGCCAGCCCCAGCATCAGGGCGACGTCGGTGTTCGGCCGCGGCGCGAGCCAGTCGGCCTGCAGGAAATCGGCGACGTCGTCACGCACCGGCCCGACATTGATGAAGCGCACACCACGGTCGCGGCAGCGGCGCAGGCCGTCGGCGGTGTTGTGGCGCAGCGTGCCGCCGGAATTCACCTGCGCGTTCTTCAACGGCATGCCGCCGAAGGCCACAACGAGTTCGCTGTGTTCGGCAATGGTCGGCCAACTGTGATGCTCGTTCTGCAGACCGAAGAAGTTGCCGGCGACGTAGGGCATGATGCATTCGGCGGCAGCGTGGCTGTAGGCGTTGACCGCATAGGTGAAGCCGCCGATCAGGTTGAGGAACCGCTTCAGCTGGCTTTGCGCATGGTGGAAGCGCCCGGCGCTGGCCCAGCCGTAGGAGCCGGCGAAAATCGCCTGGTTGCCATGGTCGCGGCGCACCCGGTCGAGTTCGCCGGCGACGAGATCGAGGGCGCGCGCCCAGTCGATCGCGACGAAGGGCTCGCCACCGCGGACGCCATGGCCAGGACCCTTTTCGAGCCAGCTCTTCCGTACCATCGGCTGGCGAATGCGCAGGTCGCTGTCGACCGTTGCGGCCAACCCGTCGCCGATCAGCGATGGATCCGGATCTTCGGGCACCGGCGACAGCCGCGCCCGGCCGGTATCGTCCACCGTGGCCTGGTAGCTGCCCCAATGGGTGGCGATAGTACGCGGCAACTCGTTCATGACAGGATCCTGACGCGGTTATGCAACGGCCGTCTTGATAGCATATCGTCTGCCGCCGCACCTACCGATGGCGTTGACAAGCCAGTGGCGGATGCGGAGGCTGCACGCTCCTTCCGCCGCATCGCGGCCCCCGAGACCCGCCAATATGACACCGCAGACGCGCACGGCGCTGTTCATCCTCGCCTTTGCCTTTGCCGCCACCACGCTGGTGCGCGGCACACAGGATACCTACGCGGTGTTCCTGCTGCCGATTTCGGAAGAATTCGGCTGGCCGCGCGCCGCCGTGTCCAGCGTCTATTCCCTGACCTTCGCCGTTGTCGGCCTGTCGGGGCCGATGGTCGGCTGGCTGTTCGACCGCTGGGGGCCTTTCCGCACCTATCTGACCGGTGCCAGCCTCGGCATCGTCGCCTGTCTGCTGGCGAGCCAGGTACAGGCGCTGTGGCAGTTCTACCTCGTGCTGGGGCTGTTGTTCGGTTTCGCCTCGGCCTGCGTCGGCTTCGTCACCATGGCGGCAATGCTGAGCCGGTGGTTCAACCGGCGCCTGAACACGGCCCTGGCCATCGGCCACTCCTCGCATGGTGCGGGCATGCTGCTGCTGGCGCCGACGGCGCAATTGCTGATCGATGGCATGGGCTGGCGTGTCGCCTATGCGGGAATGGCCGGGATTGTCGCGCTGATCCTGCCGATGATGCTGCTGGTGCCGTGGCGGCGGGTGAAAGCCGGTTTGCCGGACCGGCAGCCAACAGGCCCGACAGAGGCGGCGGTCGTCACGTCGTCTCTCACCCTGCGCCAGGCGTTCGCCACGCCGGCGTTCTGGGGCATCGCGGCGTCGTTCTTCTTCACCAGCACCGGCATGTTCGCAGTCAGCCTGCAGGTGCCGGCGTATCTGACCTCGATCGGCTATAGCCCGCAGGCTGCCGCCCAGGCCTTCGGCCTGCTGGGCCTGCTGCTGCCGGCGGGCATGATCGGCTTCGGCTGGCTGGGCGACCGCATTGGCCGCCGGCAATCGGTGCTGATCTCCTATGCCGGAACGATCACCGGCATCGCCTCGCTCGCCCTGATGCGTGACGGGCCGAACCTGGCCCTGCTCGGCGGATTTGTTCTCTGTTTCGGCGGCACCTTCGGGTCGCGCGGCCCGGCGATCTCGACCATCGCCGCCACCCTGTTCCGCGGCCCGCACTTCGGCCGTATCTACGGATTCATCACTGTCGGCATGGGCCTGGGCGGCGCCCATGGCGCGTGGCTCGGCGGCTTCCTGCTCGACTTCACCGGCGCCTACCTGACCGGCCAGATCGTCGCCATTATCGCGATCATCCTTGGCGCCGCGCCTTTTGTCGTAGTCCGCGCCATTGCGCGATCCTGACAACGTCACCCTGTGAGATCACGGCGGGGCCATGATACTGCCCGGCGCATGGCACCCGCCGATCCCAACCGTCAGGCGACCGCCGTCGCAGGCTTTGGCGTCAGATGCTGCACCTTCGGCAGAACCTCGTTCTTCAACAGGCCGAGCGAGGTATGCCAGGCTTCCGGCTGGTCGATGTAATCGAAGCCGAACACCAGTAGCTGACCGAAGCCGCCGACGTCGTTGTAAACCGCCTCAAGCTTCTCGGCGACGGTCGACGGCGAGCCGACCAGCCAGTTGTGCTCAGCGCAGTACGCCGGCGTGACATCGCTGTCGGGCACATCCTGATCGTGCTTCAGGAACTCCAGGAAGCCGAAGTTGGCCAGCAGCGGCAGGAAGTACTCACCCATCATGCGGCCCATCATGCTGTCGACGGAGAGCTTCCACGCCTCCTCGTCCGTCTCCGCCACGAAGACCTCGCGCACCATGCGCCAGTCGTTGCGGTCGGCCGTGCGGCCGGACTTGCGGGCCCCTTCCTCGACCGAGTCCCAGTGGCTACCGACATAGGCAGGGTTGAGATTCAGACTCATCGGAATGAAACCGTGCTCGCCCGCCAGCTTCAGCGTATCGGAGTTCTTCGACAGGCCGGCCACGCCGATCGGCGGGTGCGGCTGCTGCACCGGCTTCAGGTGAGGCCGCAGGAAGCCGAACATTTCCGGGCCCTTGGTCACATGCCAGTACTGGCCTTTGTGGTCAAATTCCTCTTCATCGCCCCACATCCGCAGGATGATGTCGAGCGCTTCGCGCGTCATGTCGCGGTTGACGCCGGACATGCCGTCGACGTTGAACAGTTGCCAGTCGCTCGGCAGGCCGCTGGCGGCGACACCGAAATTCAGCCGGCCGCCGGAGATATGGTCGAGCATGGCCGCGCGGTTCGCGAGTTCCGCCGGGTGATGATAGGGCAGCAGGAAGCCGCCCGGTCCCAGGCGAATGTTTTCGGTCTGGCGAAAGCCCTCGAGCACCAGCATGTCCGGCGACGGATGCGGTTCCCACGGTGCCGTGTGATGTTCGCCGATCCAACCCTCGGTGTAGCCCAGTTCATCCAGCCAGCGAAGAACCTGCAAGTCCCACTCGTGCCCCTCCTTCAGGTCACGCTCGGGCGGGTGCGACGGCATCGTGAAGAAACCGAGTTCCATGTGTATTCCTCCCAGAATGACAAAATCAGCGCATATTGACGGACATAGGGTCCCGTCAGTTGGCGATATATGTCAAATGGTAAACGACACCAGATCACGCGTGGCGCGTCGACGGCAGCGACTGGTGCTATAACCATTGCAGACCGGCGGGCGGAGGTTGGGCCCAGCAACAGGAGGGGAGCCGTGGAGTACAGGAAGCTCGGACGCAGCGGGATCGAAGTGTCGCCGATCTGCCTCGGGACACTGATGTTCGGCGGCCGGACCGACGAGCCGACCTCCAAGCGCATCATCGACCACGCCCGCGACGTCGGGATCAATTTCCTCGATACCGCCGATGCCTACAACCAGGGCGGATCGGAGGAAGTGGTTGGCCGCTCGATAGCAGAAGACCGGCACTTCTGGATCGTCGCCACCAAGCTCGCCAACCCGATGGGCGGCGGACCGAACCGGTCCGGCCTGTCGCGCCGGCGGGCGATCGAGGCGTGCGATGAAAGCCTGCGCCGGCTGGGGACCGACTGGATCGACATCTACTACCTGCACAAGGAAGATCATTCGACGCCGCTCGACGAAACCGTGCGGGCGATGGGCGATCTGATGCAGGCCGGCAAGATCCGCTACTTCGGCGTGTCGAACTACCGCTCCTGGCGCATCGCCGAAATCTGCAGTCTCTGCGACCGGATGGGGATCGAACGGCCGGTGGTGAACCAACCCTACTACAACGCGATGAACCGCATGCCCGAGGTCGAGCAGTTGCCGGCCAGCGCCTACTACGGCCTGGGCGTGGTGCCATACAGCCCACTGGCGCGCGGCGTACTGACCGGCAAGTACCAGCCCGGCGCGGCCCCCGATTCAGAGTCCCGGGCCGGGCACGAAGACCGGCGGATGATGCAGACCGAATGGCGCCAGGAGTCGCTGGAAATTGCCCAGACGCTGAAACAACACGCCGAGGCGCGCGGCATCAGCGCCGGCCAGTTCGCCACCGCCTGGGTTCTGAACAACAAGCTGGTCACCGGCACGATCGCTGGGCCGCGCACGATGGAGCAGTGGACCGATTATCTGGGCGCACTCGATTACAGTTTCACAGCGGAAGACGAGGCGCTGGTCGACTCGCTGGTGACGATCGGCCATCCGTCGACGCCCGGCTTCAACGATCCGGCCTATCCCATCGAGGGCCGACAGCCGCGCACCGCATAAACCGAGCAAAAGAAAACAAACCGACGAGGAGACGCCGCCGTCATGCAAGACAGCTATGAAACGCTGCAGATCAGCCGCCCAGCCGATCACATCCTGCAGATCACCATCAACCGCCCGGATGCGCACAACGCCATGAACACGCAAATGGGGCGCGACCTGCTGGACGTCGCCCTGTCACTTGTGATCGACCCCGGCGACGCGCGGGTGGCGGTGCTGACCGGTGCCGGCGACAAGGCGTTCTGCGCCGGCGGCGACCTGAAGGAACGCAAGGGTATGACCGACGAGGCCTGGCGTATTCAGCACGCGATCTTCGAGCAGGCGGTTTATCGCCTGCAGGACTGCCCGGTGCCGGTGATCGCTGCGGTGAACGGTGCTGCGTTCGGCGGCGGCTGCGAGATCGCACTGGCGTGCGATTTCATCTATGCCAGCACCGAGGCCCGTTTCGCGCTGACGGAAATCACGTTGGGTATCATTCCCGGCTGCGGCGGGACGCAGAACCTGCCGCGCGCGGCCGGCGCCCGACGCGCCAAGGAAATCCTCTACACCGGCCGCCCGTTCAGTGCCGCCGAAGGCTTCGACTGGGGCATCGTCAACCGGGTGTGCGAGCCGGGCGACCTGCTGAGCGCGGCAACGGAAACGGCGCAGCGCATCGCAGACAACGCGCCGCTGGCGGTGCGCCAGGCCAAGCGGTCGGTCGACCTGGGCGCGGGCACCGATCGGACGACGGCACTCGGCATCGAAATCGAAGCCTACAATCGCCTGGTGCCGACGGAGGACCGGCACGAAGGCGTGCTTGCCTTCAACGAAAAACGCAAGCCGCAGTTCAGGGGCCGCTGACCCCCGCGTCCACCCTCTTCCGACACAAAGCAAGAAACACTTCAGGAGAACGCAAATGGCAAACGACATGGCTGGCGATGGCCTGACCTACATGGCGCTGGGCGAGGATTACGCCGACATTCGCGATGGCGTGCGCAAGGTCTGCGCCGACTATCCCGGCGAGTACTGGCGCGAGAAGGACGAAAAGTCCGAGTACCCGCACGAGTTCGTCAACGCGATGACCGAGGCCGGGTACCTCGGCGCCCTGATCCCGGAAGAGTATGGCGGCGCCGGTCTGCCGCTGCGCGCCGCATCGGTGATCCTGGAGGAGATTCACGCGTCGGGCTGTTCCGCCGCCGCCTGCCACGCGCAGATGTACACCATGGGCACAGTGCTGCGGCACGGCAGCGACGAGCAGAAGCGCAAGTACCTGCCGGGCATCGCCACAGGCGAGTTGCGCCTGCAGGCCTTCGGCGTGTCCGAACCGACGTCCGGTACCGATACGACGTCGCTGAAGACCCGCGCCGAGCGCCAGGGTGACCACTACGTGGTCAACGGCCAGAAGATCTGGACCTCCCGCGCCCTGCAGTCGGACCTGATGCTGCTGCTCGCCCGGACGACGCCGCTCGATGACGTGAAAAAGCGAACGGACGGGTTGTCGACATTCATCGTCGACATGCGCGAAGCGCGCGGCAACGGGCTGGAGATTCAGCCGATCCCAACGATGATCAATCACAACACCAACCAGGTGTTCTTCGACGACATGAAGGTGCCGGCGGAGAATCTGATCGGTGAGGAAGGCAAGGGCTTTCGCTACATCCTGTCGGGCATGAATGCCGAGCGGGTGCTGATCGCCTCCGAAGCGATCGGCGACGGCCGCTGGTTCGTCGACAAGGCCGTGACCTACTCCAAAGACCGCGAGGTGTTCGGCGCGCCGATCGGCCAGAACCAGGGCATCCAGTTCCCGATCGCCCGCGCTTACTCACAGATCAAGGCAGCGGAACTGGTGGTACGCCAGGCAGCCGCCCTGTTCGATGCCGGCGAGGACTGCGGCGAACAGGCCAACATGGCGAAGATGCTCGCCTCGGAAGCGACCTGGGAGGCAGCGGAAGCCTGCATGCAGACGTTCGGCGGCTTCGCCTTTGCCAAGGAATACGATGTCGAGCGCAAGTGGCGCGAAGCCCGGCTGTTCAAGACGGCACCGATCTCGACCAACCTGATCCTCGGCTTCATCGGCCAGCACGTCCTCGGTATGCCGCGGTCCTACTAGGCCATCGCGCCGGCGACGTATCGCGGCCGTCCGGCTTTAGTCGGGTGCGCCGACGATCGACGCAAAGAGGCCGGCGATGCGTCCCTGCGTCGCCGGCAGCAGGTCCTGCAGGTCGTCGAACCGGTCGACGCCGCTGGTGCGCGCCAGGGCGTCGCGCAGGCCGGCCGGCGACTGGGCCGGATCGAAGCGGCCTTCGAACGCCACGCGCAGAAGCCCCATGACGCCGCGGTAAAGCCGGGACGCGGTGACGAGTTCCGACGCCACGTCGCCCCCGATCGCGCCCGCCGCGGCCAACTGTTGCAGCGCCCGACAGGTATTCGGGTGCAGTGCGTCAGGATGCTGCGCGCCGTGGACGAGCTGCAGATACTGGCAGATAAACTCGATATCGAGCAGGCCGCCGCTGACGTGCTTGACCTCCCACGGGTCGTCGACGCCCTTCTCCTTCGCCACGCGCCGGCGCATGTCGACGACGTCGGCCGCTGTTTTGGCGGTATCGCGCGGCCGCGTCAGTACCTCACGGATGGCACCCATGATCTGCCCGACAAGCGCCGGCGGGCCGGAAACGACGCGGGCGCGGGTCAGCGCCATGTGTTCCCAAGTCCATGCCTGGTCTCGCTGGTAGTCGACGAACCCCTGCAACCGCGTTGCCACCGGGCCGGCATTGCCGGACGGGCGTAACCGCATATCGACGTCGTAGAGCTGACCCTCCGCGGTCTGCGCCGTGATCGCATTGATCAACCGCTGGCTCAGCCGCGTGAAGTAGTGCGACGCGGCCAGAGGACGTTCGCCATCGGAATTCGCCGCCGACTCGTCGAAATCGTAGATAAAGATCAGGTCAAGATCGGACGTCGCCGTCATCTCCTCGCTGCCGAGCTTGCCCATGCCGATCACCGCCATACCGGCGTCGGCCAGCACACCATGCCGCTCACGCTCGGCAAACTCGTCCGCAACATACGGGTAGAGTGCGGCAATCGCCGTGTCGGCAACGCGCGAATACTCCTCGCCGAGCGTATCGGTATCCGCCATGACGCGCAGGCTGCGCACGCCGAGCTGGAACCGCCGGTCCTTGGCCCAGCGCCGGGCACCGTCCAGCACGTCCTGAAAATCCCGCGACAGGCGCAGCCCGCCCTGCAGGCCCGCGGCCAGTTCACCGCGGTCCGGCAGGTTGGCGAAGAAATCCTCGCTCAGCACCGCATCGAGCACGCCCGGATTGCGGCTTAGATAGTCGGCCAGACGCGGCGCGCTGCCCATGATCTCAGCCAGCAGACCGAGCAGTTCCGGATGCGCGCTCAGCATCGAGAACAGCTGAATGCCGGCCGGCAGGCCCTCCATGAATCGGTCGAACCGGTTGAAAGTCGCCGTCGGGTTCGGCGTGTCCGCCAGCGCGCGCAGGAGGGCCGGCATGAGCTTGGTCAGGATCTGCCGGCTGCGCTGCGTCCGGGTGCAGCGGTAGCGCCCATGGTGCCAACCGCGCACCAGTGCCGACGCCTTCTCCGGCTCGCCATAGCCCATGTCGCTCAGCGTTTGCAGGGTATCGGGATCGTCCTCCGAACCCGTGAACACCAGATTGCCGGCGGCTTCCGACAGGGCTGGCGCCGACTCGAACAGATTGGCGTAATGCCGCTGCACCGTCTTCAGTTCGGCAGTAACGCGTGCCTCGAACGCCGCCGTGTCGCGATAACCCATGAACCGCGCCAGGTGATCCACGCCCTCGGGCGTCTTCGGCAGGACCTGCGTCTGCTCATCGGCGATCATCTGCAGCCGGTGTTCCAGAGTACGATGAAAGCCGTAGGCTACCGTCAGTTCCTCGACCACATCAGGCGCCAGCCAGCCGGCGTCAGCCAATGCCTGCATGCCGCCGCAGGTGGTCGAACCGCGCAGCGAGGCATCGCGTCCGCCGGCGATGAGCTGCTGCGTCTGCACGAAGAACTCGATATCGCGGATACCGCCGCGGCCGAGCTTGATGTTGTTGCCGGCGACGGCGATGTCACTGTGACCGCGATGGGTGTGGATCTGCCGCTTGATCGAGTGCACATCTTCGATGGACGCAAAATCGAGGCTGCGCCGCCAGATGAACGGCTGCAGCCAGTCGAGGAAGGCCTGGCCCGCAACGAGGTCGCCGGCAACCGGTCGGGCCTTGATCATGGCGGCCCGTTCCCAGTTCTGCCCCATGCTTTCGTAGTACTGTTCGGCCGCCTGCAGTGAGATCACCACCGGCGTGGCACCGGGGTCCGGCCGCAGCCGCAGGTCGACCCGCAGGACGTAGCCGTCGGCGGTCGGCTCCTGCAACAGCTGCACCAGATCGCGCACCAGTTTCACCAGACAAGCCTGCGCCGTCTTGCGGCCGTGGTAGCGGACCTTGTCCGGATCGAAGAAGACGATGAGGTCGACGTCGCTTGAGTAATTCAGTTCGCGCGCGCCGAGTTTGCCCATGCCGAGAACGATGAGGCCCGACTCGTGGTCGGGGCGGGTGTCATCTGCCAGTTCCAGGTCACCGGCAATGCCGGCACGCCGCAGGAGGAAACGGATGGCGCCCGATATGGCCGCGTCCGCGAAAGCGGACAGAGCATCGGTCACCTGCTCCAGCGACCACAATCCGCCGATATCCGAGAGAGCGACCAGCGCCGCCACCTGCCGGCGGGTGATGCGCAAGGGCGCCGACGCCGTCGCCATGTCTTCGGCGGCATCAAGCGCGGACGCCATATCCTCCAACAGACGCGCAAAGGTCTGCTCCGGACCGTGAGCCATCAAATCCGGCAAAGCCTCGATGTCACGGATAATCGCACGGGTTAGGAACGGGCTGTTGCCGAACACGCCATCCAGCAGCGCTCGTGCGGTCGGCTCGTCCAAAAGCGCCTCAAGTTCCCGACGCAAGTCGGCGTTGTCGATCTCCGCCACGGTCGCGCGCGCATCTTCCAGCGCATGCTGCACACGCTGCGGATCGTGCGGCGGGCTGGTCTGCGTCAAGCGATCGAGAAAAGGGTAATCGCGCATGGCTGGATTTCGGCTTTGACGAGCGGACAGGCCAACATACTGCGCCGGCCCGGCAACGGCCACAGCGCCGAGACTGGCCGCCCTGGCCTAAGCATACGCTTAACACAGGCTTAAGGTCCGGCGCCTAATGTGGTCGGCTAGACATAAGACAGGCCCAGGGCGAAGCGCCGCCGCGAACGACGCGCCGCTATCGGAACCGCGACAAAGGTAGCCGACATGACCAGCACCAACACCACGGGGTCGGGAGACTCGGCCGTCGAGATCATCGAGATGGCCAGCCCGTTGGCAAGCAAAGTCAAAAAGGTGGCGCCGGGATCGCCGGATGCCCCGTCACTCGAGGCGGCGGAAGCCCAGATCGCCAAGATGGCGGCGGACTACGAAGCGCAGCTCACCCAGGAACTGCAGACGTTAACCAGTGATGTACAGACCATCATGGCGCTCCCGCAGAAAGAGCGGGCCGACGGCATGTCACCGTTCTATGACGCGATCGCCGATATCAAGGGTCAAGCCGCTACGTTCGACTATGAACTCGTAACGATCATTGCCGACGCGCTGAGAAAGTACCTGCTCGATGTCGACCGGACGCATGAATCCGAATTGACGATCGTGCGGCAGTATCTGGGGCTGATGCATGTCGTGGTCGAACAGAAACTGCGCGGCGTCGACAGTCCGCCGGCGGCGAAAGTGCTGAGCGCACTCGACGACCTGCAGAAAATGTCAGTTTAGGTAGCGGTCAGGTCAATCAAGCGCCGCTGCAACAATTGCGAAGAATGGAGCTTACACACGCTTATAGCGCAATCAGTGCGGAAGCATTCGCCATCTTTGCCGATTGCTTTACTTTACCGCGCATTAACTGCAATCGGGAATAATCCCGAGCTGTAAACCGGCGTATCGGAAAACAACCATCAGACCGACGTGACGACGCCTATGGCCTCTGCGGCCTTCGGCGGATCCGCATCGGATGAAAGCAGCAAAGACAGACTTGAACGGCAACAGTGTTTCCCGACCCGCGATGCTAGACCTTCGATCCTCAACACCCGCAGCTTCCCGACGGTGATACGTAGATGTACTCCGTCAAGGACACCGATAGCCTCTACAGCCTGCGCGATTTGAGGGTCATCATTGTCGACGACAATGCACATATGCGGACGCTTGTCGGCACGGTCCTCGGCGCTCTTGGTATTGTCGACTATCACACCGCGAAGCATGGCACCGAAGCGATCAACACTCTCGAATCGACGCCGTTCGACCTGATCATCACAGACTGGCGCATGCGCCCGATTGACGGGATCACGCTGACCCGCATGATCCGGCGCAACGAAACCAAGGTCAGTCCCTATATCCCGATCATCCTGATGACCGGACACACCGACCGGGGCAACATCTTCGAGGCGCGCGACGCCGGCGTCACCGAAATCCTGGCCAAGCCGATCACGCCGAAAGCGGTCTATGACAGGCTGGTCGCCATCATTGAAAAGCCGCGTCCGTTCGTTCGGGCGAAAGGCTATGTCGGGCCGTGCCGCCGCCGTATCCAGAAGGACTGGTACCCCGACGAACGCGATCGCCGTGGCAAGGGCGCCACGAAGAGCGTGAGACGCTAGGCAGTCGGCTACCGGCGTCAGTTGCCTGCGCTGGATTCAGCGGGCAGGGCAGCGACAAACGCCCGTAGGCTCTCCTCCATACCGCGCGCGGTATCGATCGTTTCACGCGTCTCCTCGGCAAACGGCGTTTCCGACATGACACGCAGGATCCAGGCCGCCCCCCGATGCATATCGCCGCTGATGCCGGCGGCATCCATGGTTTGCGCGATCTCCTCCAGCTCCGGCGCCCAGCGTTCGGAGTCCGCCGGCAGGCGCGGGATCATGCGCTCCATGTAAGCCCAGGTGTCGGCCTGGCTGAACTGCATCTCCTCGCCCAGTTCGTCCAACAGGCCCATCCGCGCCGCCGCCGTGGCCACCAGCGCGAATAGCGAGAACCGCGCCTTGTTGATGCCGGCATAGAGCATCTTCAGGGCCGAAGCGCGGCCGACGCCGCCGGCGACCTCCTTGACGACGATGCCGTCAACCGCGAGTGCCTGCGCCGCCGACAGATCATCGCCGGAGACGTAGAAGCGCGTCGGCTGCGCGCCCTTGCCCGGCGCCAGCCCGACGATGCCGCCGTCGACAAATGTGGCGCCGACCGTGGCAATGACGTCTGCGATCTGCTGCGCCGTTGCAGGTGAGACGGCATTGCCGTCGAGATAGACCGGCCTCGCGCCGGTGCGCCCCATCGCCGATGCGACATCCTGCGCCAGCCCGACGGCATCTGCCGGCGGCAGGATCGACACGAAGAGTTCAGCGGCCGCCACGACGTCGTCGAGACGACCCGCATCGCGAAATCCGGCTGCCTCTGCCCGCTCCTGCGTCGCAGCACTACGCCCGGCCAGCGTCGTAATGACCTCGCGCCCAGCGGCATGCAGCGCCGCGCCAATCCCCGCGCCCATGTCCCCGGGCGCGACGATTGCAATAGTCGGTCCAGCCATAGATCGATCCTTCGGTTGGTGCAGTCGGCCAGGGCGGCGAACGCCAAGCCTTCGACAATATAGACCGGATTGTCGCGACCACGACCGTCACGGCAGATCATGGCGGTTCGGCAATCCAGAACGGGGGTGGTCAACGTTGCGCCGACATCGAATGACGTCGCAATTCAGCTCATCAGCCGGGCAATCTGCGTCAACCCCAGCGGGACGGACAGGAGGTCATCGGCATCGCCGGCCAGACGGGCAGACGGCGCCGCCTTCACGACCGCGCTTCGGACGGCCGGTACGCGGCTCGAGCCACCCGTGAGCATAATCGTGTCGATATCGGCCTGACGCAGACCTGCCGCGGCAATGCAGTCGTCGGCTGTCCGCCGCAACCGATCCGTTCCGGCGTCGATCGCCCGGTTGAAGGCCGCGCGCGTGGCCGTTGCCGCAAGACCGGGTTCAAGGAATGCCAGGGGGACGACAACAGAGTCCTCAGCGCTTAGCTCAATCTTGGCGTCCTCCACGGCGAATGCCAGACGATGACCGAGTCGCTGACGCACGGCATCGAGGAGACGTCTGACTTTCTCCGGTTCGCACGCCAGTGCGACCAGTTCCGCAATTTCGCGTTCGTTTTTGGCGGTGTACGCGAAGTTGATCGTCGCCCAGCGGGCAAGCTCGGTGTAGGGCGCTTTTGGCATCGGCAAATCCTTGTCGACGAGTTTTGTGCCCAATCCAAGAAGCGGCATTACCGTCATGCGGCTGAGCAGGGTATCGAAGTCGGTGCCGCCCAGGCGCAGGCCGGCAGCCGCAAGCACGTCGTGTCCACGATCCGCTCGGCCGCGACGCTGCGGGCTGACGCGGACGACCGAAAAGTCACTGGTGCCGCCGCCGATGTCGGCGACGAGAACGAGCTCTTCGCCGCGAACCGTCTGTTCGTAGTGATGCACCGCCGCGATAGGCTCATACTCGAACGTGATGTCACGAAAGCCCGCCTGCCTGGCAATGGTTTCGAGCACCGCCAGCGCCCGCGCGTCGGCCTTGTCATCGTCATCGAAACGCACCGGTCGGCCATGGACGACGGCGGTGATTTCCTGTCCGGCGAAAACCTCCGCCTGGTGTTTGAGATGCCGCACGAACATCTCGATGACTTCCGTCAGCGGCAGTTTGCGAATCCCGACACTGGTTTTCTCGTCGATCAGAGACGAACCCAGTATCGACTTCAGCGCACGCATCAGCCGGCCTTCGGTCTGTCCGACATAGGCCGAGATGGCTTCGTTGCCGAACAGCACCCGGCCCTTCGTTTCGTAATCGAAGAATATCGCGCTCGGCATCAGGGTGCTGTTGCCCTCGACCGGCACGAGCGTGGCTGCCCTGTCGCGGGCGATACCGATCGCCGAGTTCGATGTCCCGAAATCCAATCCGCAAGCGAGCATTGTTGTCCCCTTCCATTGACGAAGGGGTATTCATCTATTGCCACACGCCATGCATTGCCAGACTGTTTCTTTTTGCCTAGAATTGACCTCTACTGAGGAATGCGCGGGACTGGTGATCGCCACACTGTCAAGCGATCCCTTTCGTTCTTTCAGGTACGCTCCACAGACTGACGGTAATGACGCGCCGGTTTTCCGACCCGCGCGACATCGCGCCATGCCGGCACCGCAGCGGCGACATCTTGCAAGTACCAGGCGTCGTTCAGGTCTTCGTTCCGCCGCCGTCCGCCAGCGCTGCAAAGGCCGACCCATCAACGATATAGATACGGTCGCCAACGTCACGTGCACCGAGGCGACGGTAGAACGCCTGCCCACGCAGATTATCATCGTCGACGCCCCACCACAGGCTGGCGCCTCCCCGCCGCGCGCCATCGACAGCGAGGTATGCCATCAGCCTGGCGCCGATGCCGCGGCTGCGCCAGTCCTCCAACACGAATAGATCCGCCAGGTTCAGCGCACGGCGAGCCAGAAACGGGTCGAAACTGTCGTGATAGGTTGCGTATCCCACGACGCGGTCATCGGCCGCTGCGACGGCGACCGAAACGAAGGCCGCCGGCCCGAAAACGACGTCATGCAACGCGGCGGCCGAGTAGATGCCCGGCGATCTGCCAACGGCGACATTGAAGGCATCGGCCAATGCCGCAACCTGGGGCAGGTCGGCCTCTTGAACCGAGCGGATCGTGGGTGCGGCATCCCTCACCATGCCCACGATCCCTGGCTCAAGCGGCCCGGCCGCCGCGCAACAACTGGCCGGGCAGAACCGAGGTGTCGGCAATCGCATCGGCACCCTGACGCCGCACCAGACGGCCATTCACGATCACCGCGTCGATACCGAACGCCTCGCTGATCAGCCGGTCCGCACCGGCCGGCAGGTCATAGACCCGCTGCAGTTTGCCGGCCCCGATGGTTTCGGGATCGAACACGACGACATCAGCCGGCCGGCCTTCGGCAAGGACGCCGCGATCGGTCAGCCCCATCAGCTCGGCCGGCCGCTGGGTCAGGGCGTGCACGGCACGTTCCAGGCTCAGCGCGCCCTTTTCGCGCACCCAGTGGCCGAGCAGGTAGCTGGAATAGCAGGCATCGCAAAGCTGGCTGGCATGCGCACCGGCATCCGACAGGGCAACCACGGTGTTTTCATCCTGCAGCAGCTCCTCAACCTCGTCCTCGTCGTAGTTGAGGATGGCGAAGCGGAAGCGCGCCGTGAAATCGGTCTCCAGCGACATGTCCAGCGCCAGATCTATCGGCGTCATGTTGCGTGCCGCCGCGACCTCGGCCAGCGACATTTCTTCCAGCGACGGGTCGGGCGGATACATCGAGATCACGGCTCGTTCGGCCCAGCCGGCAACCGGGTTCTTGGCCTGTGGCGACGTATCGGCCTTGAAATCCTCGCGGAATGCCGGATCGGCGTAGATCGCCTTGCGGCCCGCCTTGTCCGTCTGCATGGTCTCCTTGAACAGGGGCCGCATCTCGAACGGAAACGGCTCGTCAAAGTCGAAGTCGAACATCAACGGGCGGCAGGCGACCTGCGGCACGATGGTCAGGCCCTCGGCCTTCTGTTCGGCAGCGATCTTCAAATGCCGGCGGTGCGAGCCTGGCCCCGACAGGCCGGCAAGCAAGGCCGTCCAGGTCACCGGCACCTTGTGCTTGCGGGCCAGTGTCGTGAACTCGTCATTGAACAGGGTCTTGCCGATGGTCGCCTGCATAACACCGCGGCCGCTTTCGGCCATGGTGCCGACCAGGGCATCGACCTCTTCGAACGAAGACAGGCGGCTCGGCACCGGCTTGCCGCCATCGCCATGATGGGTCGCCGCGTGCGAGGTGGCGAAACCGATGGCGCCGGCACTCATCGCCTCACGCACCAGGGCCTGCATCTGCGCGACTTCGTCCGGCGTGGCCTCGCGCTCCGTCGCGTCCTCACCCATGACGTAGAGGCGGATCGGCGTATGGCCGACGAAGGCCGCCAGATTGATCGCCGCGCCGCGATCCTCCAGCGCGTCGAGATATTCCGGGAACGTGACGAACGGCCAGTCGGCACCGAAGCCAGCATCGAGCGCCTCGTAAGCCATGCCCTCGACCTTTTCGAGCGTACGCATCACCATCTTGCGATGGTCCGGACGCGTCGGCGCCACACCGAAACCGCAGTTGCCGATCACCGCCGTGGTCACGCCGTGCCAAGGCGAGACGGTCAACATACGGTCCCACAGCACCTGTGCGTCGTAATGCGTGTGGATATCGACGAAACCGGGACAGACGACGCGGCCGCCGGCATCGATGGTTTCCGCCGCCTGACCCGGTGCTTCGCCCAAGGCAACGACCTTGCCGTCCTTGATACCGACATCGCCGGCATAGCCGGGGCTGTCGGTGCCGTCGACGATGGTACCGCCGGTGATTTTGATGTCGTAGTCCATGGTGTTCCTCTCCATCGCGGCCGGCTCAGGCCGGCCGTCGTTCGTTCGCCGGTTTTATAGCAGCTTGGTATCGCAGCGGTCAGCCGGCGCGCGACCCTGTGGTTCAGGATCGTGCGCCGGCCCTTCGGTCAGTTCGCGCCGGCGCCCGGCGTCGGCGTGTGCGGTCGCTCGAGTTGGAACAGCTCGGCGCAGTTCTCGCGCAGAATCCAGCGTTTCTCCTGCTCGCTCAGGTCCTTGGTATGTTCGTCCAGCATGCCCGGCGACCACGGCCAGGTCGAATCCGAATGCGGGAAATCGTTGGCCCACATCAGCCGGCGCACGTTCAACATGTCCTTCACCTTGAAGGCGGTCCAGTCGTCCTGGAAGGTCAGATAGATGTTGTCGAAAAAGTATTCCGACGGCAGGCGCTGCAGCTCCTGTCCCTTGTTCCAATAGCGATGGCGCTTGTAGATGTGGTCCATGCGGTAGGTGTAGTGCGGCACCCAGCCGGCATCGGCCTCGACGCAGACCACCTTCAGGTCCGGATGGCGTTCGAACACGCCGGAAAAGACCAGCATGCCCATGATGTCCTGACAGCCGCGGATAATCTGCATCAGCGTGTTGATGCGCGGGCCGCGGGTGGTATCGCCGGACACCGAGTCGGCCCGACTGGTCAGGATGTGGAAGCACAGCGGCAGTTCGAGTTCGACCGCGGCGCGCCAGAACGGGTCGTAGATCGGGTCGTCGAAATCGCTCTCGCCGGGTTGGCCGGACATCATGACGCCCTTGAAGCCCATCTCCTTGATGCGCTGCAACTCGGCAATGCCCGACGCCGGGTCACGCACGGCCGCCTGCCCCATGCCGACCAGACGGTCCGGCGCAACGGCGCAGTACTCCTGCAGCCACCTGTTGTAGGCCTCCATACAGGCCTGCCGGTAACCGAGGTCCTCATGGTTGCAGATCAGCATGCCGACAGTGGCGAACAACAGCTCCGCCGCGACGCCGTCGCGGTCCTGATCGGCGAGACGATACTTCGGGTCCCAACCTGAGCGATGCAGATCGTCGAACTTGGTGCCGGTGACCCGGATGTCCTTCGGGTCCTTGCCGGCCGCCGCGACCAGACCCATCGGCACCGGCCGGTTTTCCATGCCCGGGATGATGTAGGTGTCGCCGCGGCGATCGTCGGACGCCATGAACGGCGCGCGGTCGCGGTATTTCGGGTCGATGTAAGCGCTGTAACAGTCGGGCGGTTCGGTGATGTGCGAGTCCGCCGAAATCGGTCGCGTGTCGAGATGCATGAGATGGCCTCCTCCCGTGTGCCGGCGTCAAGCCGATCTGTTGCCAGGAACGCGCCCGATCCCTCCCGCCGGGGCGCGACGGCGTTACCGGCACAAGTGTAGGCGCGTTTCGACGCTCCCGCCAAGCTGGCAGGATCAGATCACAGCGGGTCGCGAGCCGGGTTCGGGTCCTAGCGGTCCTGGTACTTCGGCGGCCGCTTCTGCAGGAAGGCACGCATGCCCTCTGTGAAGTTGGGACTCTGAATGGTCAGGACCTGATTGCGGTCCTCCAGCGCGATGGCGGCTTCGAGGCTGGGTGCATCGAGCGCCATGTTCAGGCCTTCCTTCGTCAGCTTCAGGCCAAGCGGCGACGTCGCCAGCATGTCGTCGACATAGCCGCGGCCGACCTTTTCCAAATCCTTTTCGGCCACCGCCTCGGACACCAGCCCCAGGGCAACCGCGCGTTTGGCATCGATGAAACGGCCGGTCATCATCAGTTCCGATGCAACTGAAACGCCGACCATGCGCGGCAGCATGTAGCTGAGACCCATGTCGCAGGCGGTCAGCCCGAGTTTGATGAAAGCGCAGTTCATCCGCGCCGTATCGGCGGCAATGCGGACATCGGCCGCAAGCGCCAGGGCAAAGCCGCCACCGGTGGCGGCCCCATGCATCAGCGCGATGATCGGCTGCGGACAGCGGCGCATGCGCATGACGACTTCGCTGATCCGCCGCTGGCCGCGCATGTCTGACACGATGCCGTTGGCCACCAGGCCGGTGATCTCCTTCACATCGACACCAGCGCAGAACCCCTTACCGGCACCGCGCAGCACCACGACACGCACGGTTTCGTCGACCGCGAGCTGAAGGAAATAGTCGTTCAGTTCGGCGATCATGGTCGCGTTGAACGCATTCAGCCGTTCCGGTCGGTTCAGCGTCAGCCAATCGACCGGACCGTCGCGCTTTACCTGAAGCTCGACATACCCGAACTCATTCTCCATGGGGTCCTCGTTTCTTCTCGTTCATGGCCGCCATCGGGCCATAGTATGCCACCCTGTGGATAACGCTCCGTTACGAACCAAGCCGGCCAGACCTCGGCCAATCGGGTCCGGGCGACCTAGGCCCGCGCCGTCGGTCGCGCGGCAACCCGTTCCCACCACGCCGTCAGGTTGGCCAGGGACTCCGGTACCCGGAGGCCGACGGCCTTGCCGAGCAGGATGCCGCACTGCGCGGTGATGTCGGCAACGGTGTAGTCCGCCGTGGCAATGAACTCGCGGCCCGCCAGCTCACTGTCGAGCCAGGCAAAGCGTTCCATCACTTTGTCGCGGCATTGTTCGCCCCAGGCCGGCACCTGTTCCAGCCGGCCCTTCCAGAAATCATGCGTGTGCTGGAACGTCATCGCCGCCGGCACCATGATTTCGAGTTCCATGCGGCGGTTCCACATCTCGACCTGCGCCCGTTCCAGGGCTGTCCGCCCGAACAGCGGCGGTTCCGGATGCAACTCCTCGAAGTAGCGGCAGATGGCGACGGACTCGGTCAGAATTGTGCCGTCATCGAGCTCCAGCACCGGCAGGCGACCGAGCGGATTGAGCGCCAGGAATTCGGGCGTCTGATTCTCGCCCTTCATCATGTCGACTTCGACCTTGGGCACCTCGACCCCCTTCTCCGCCAGAAAAATGCGGACGCGCCGCGGGTTGGCGCCGGCACTCAAGTCGTAAAGCTTCATTGGTCTTCCTCAACATGTCTGGCGGCGCGCTTTGCAGGCCGCGGTGGCAGCCGACAGTAGCCGGACGGGCATGAATGGCCAAACGCCCATCGGTGGTGCCGATTTCGGACGCGATTAGGTAAGTGCTGCCCACGCTGCGGCGAAAGCAGCCGCCTTTCGCGCGACCTGCGCAGCATCGTCGCCCGGGCGATAGAGTGCCGACCCGATACCGAAACCGTTTGCACCGGCGGCGAGATAGGCAGCCATGCTGTCGGTATCGATACCGCCGACCGGCAGTAAGGCGCAGTCCCTTGGCAAGACAGCGCGCCAGGCCTTCACGACCGGCGGCGGCAACGCCTCGCCGGGGAACAGTTTCAGCGCTGTTGCGCCGGCCGCCAGGGCAGCGAATGCTTCGGTCGGGGTCGCGACGCCCGGCATGCAGACGAGGTCCTGCGCCACCGCCGCGCCGATGACCACGGGATCGCTGTGCGGCATGACGATCAGGCGACCGCCGGCCGAGGCGACCTGGATCACGTCGGCCGGTGTCATCACCGTGCCGGCGCCGATGGTGGCGCGGTCGCCGAACTTCTCGACAAGACGCGCGATCGACGTGAAGGGGTCCGGTGAATTCAGCGGCACCTCGATCAGGCGAAAGCCGGCATCGACCAAGACATCGCCGATGTCTTCGGCCTCGTCCGGCCGGATGCCGCGCAGAATGGCGACCAGTGGCAGTGCCGCCATATGGTCGTGAAAACTCATGCTCACGACCCTATCAGACCGGCGGCGGCTGCGATGCGCCACAAGCCGCGCGCGGCGGCATCTTCCACCCCCGCTGCTGTTTCGACGCCAACCTGCCGCATCGCTTCGGCATAGAGCGCCGCCAGATCGCCGCGCCCGACGACAATGGCCGGCCCTATGGTTGCGGCATCCGCCGGCAGCATCGCCATCGCTTCACGCAGTTCGGCGCCGATCAACAAGCCGGACAGGAACGACGGCCCCTTGTCCGCCGACAACTCATCGAACAACGCCAGGGTGCGCGCGCCGAACAGGCGACGCAACAAGCCGCCATGCGCCGCCGCGCCGTCGGCACCCGCGGCGACGCCACGACCGAACGCCGCACCACCCACGGCGGGGCCTGACATGGTGCGGCCCAGGATGGTGTGGTCACGCAGGGCGGTGAACAGTTCGCCGGTCATGAAGGTGGCAAACCAGATGATGACGCCGTGACGCACCAGGACCCATTTGCTGTGGGTCCCGGGCAAAACGAACAGCTGATCGCCGTCCGACGGTACCGCCGCGCCGACGATCTGCGTCTCCTCGCCGCGCATGACGTCGGGCGCGGCGCCGGTGCGGATCGACACGCCGGGGACGAAGTGGACCTCACGGTCCGGCGACATCGGCGCGCGGGCGATTGCGGCAGCGAGGCCCGCCGCATCCGCCGGACAGGCGACGTAGGGCGCCTCGTGCCAGCCCTGGCGGCTGCCGATCATGCCACTGGCGAGGATCGGGATACCGGCATGGTCGGCGAGCCAGTCGCCGACTTGCGCCATCAAAATGGCAGCAAAATCGCCATCGGTGACGGTCAGAATGCCGGCTTCGGCAGTGCGACGCGCCAGGGCGTTGCCGGCATGATCGAGCAGGTAGGCGCGGAAGCTGCTGGTGCCCCAGTCGAGACCGATGAGTGCGGCGTCGGTCATGACAGCGTCGAATTCCCCCTCGGCACCGCCGTGGTCGCAGACCGGCGGCCGCGCGCTTCAGCCCGTTACAGCGTGGGCCGAAGGAAGATCGTCAGGCGGCATCGGCCCGCGCCCGCTTGGCACGATACACCCAGACGCCGTCGTCGTCCTCCTCGCGCACGATGCGGCCATCGGCGCGCAGGCAGTTCAGATGGGCGATCGCCTCGCCAACGCCGAGGAAGGCCTCGAACGGCTTCAGCCGGCGCCCGAACATCACCTTCAGCATCGACAGGACGCGGGTCGGTTCGATGCAGGTCTCCTCCAGCACCGTCAGCCGGTGGGCGTGATGGCGGCGCAGATACTCCAACCGACGTTGCACGCCGCGAAACGGCAGGCCATGGGCCGGCAGATCGAGCACGTCGTCGCCGATGTCGGGGAACCGGTCTAGGCTGTCGATATAGTCCTGCAGCGGGTTGCCCTCGGCCTCGGACGGATAGACCCCGATATGCGGCGTGATGCGCGGCAAAATCTGGTCGCCGGAGATGATGACCCCCAGCTCCTCGCAATAGAGACAGGCATGCTCCGGCGAATGACCGAAACCGGTGATCACACGCCAGCCGCGGCCGCCGATGTCGATGACGTCACGATCGCGGATGCCATGAACCTGCGCCGGAACCGGAGAGACGATGCTGCGGTAGTTGTTGAACCCGCGTTCGCGCAGCTTGTCGAGCGCCTCATCCGAAAAGCCGACGCGGCGGTAGTGATCGATATACCAGTCGGGCGCTGCATCCTCGGCATCCAGGTACAGCATGCGGCCGAACAACCATTCCTGCCGGGTCGCCCACAACGGCGCGCGCCAGTGATCGCACAGCCAGCCGGCAAGCCCCATGTGATCGGGGTGAAAGTGCGTGCAGATCACCCGGACGACGGGCCGGCCACCGAGGTGATGTTTGAAGACGTCGGTCCAGATGGCACGAATGCGCTCGCTGTCCATGCCGGTGTCAACGATGGTCCAGCCGTCGGTATCATCGAGCAGCCACAGATTGATGTGGTCCAGGCCGGTCAGGTCCAGCGGCATGCGCAGCCAGAAGATACCCGGGGCGACTTCCTGCGGCTGCCCGAAAGCCGCGGCGTCAGCGAACGGGTAGTCGAGCGTCAGGCTATCGGCCATGCGAATCGTACCTCTTGGTGTCGAGAAATGCCGACACGGCCGTTTCGGCCGGCGTCGGCACCATCCTAACTTGACGTTTACGTCAACGTCAATTTCGTCAACCCGGCAGACGGCTACAACATATTGTAGTTCAGCCAACCAAGTTCGGCCGATGTTGTCGGCCGTCCCTGGGGATAACCACGGTCAGACTTCAAGTATTTCCTTAACAAACCGCCAAAACCATAGAAATAGTTAACAAAAGATTACTTGCGGCAAATCTGAGCTGTCTTTACCATTCGCCGCATGGTGAGGGTTGAACGCATACGGCTGGCAGACCTGCGCAAAGGACGACTGACGACGGCGCTCGATCGCTGGCAACAGTTGTGCGGCGCCGATCGTATCTACCCCCGTGAAGAACTCGGTTTTGGCTTGCTCATCGCAACGCCCGAGATCATGAATGGCCATTCGCTCGTCATCGATACGAGCACGGACCGGCCGCTCGATTTCGTCATCGCCTTCTACGGCAGCGACCTAGAGTTCTACGAGGGCAGGAGCCTTGTGGCCCACCGCTTCCGCGATCTTCCCGACCAGGACGTCGCGGAAGCGGCGGTTGCAGCCTACGACGAAGCCATCAGCGAAAGACAGCCGATTGCCCATCGGGTGCGCGCCGGCTTCGGACACCAGACATTCGAATACGATCAGTTGATCCTGCCGACGAAGAACGAATTCGGCAAGATCGATCGGCTGGTGACGGTCATCGAGGAACGCGTCCGTCATCGCCTGCGCGCGGTCACCGCTGGCGAGGTCATGATCGATGACAACACGGAACTGCGCGCACCGTTCCGCCAGCTCGACGACATGGTCGCCCGCGCACGGGAAATTCTGGCCGATCAGGCCGACAGCCGCTCCGCATCAATCGCATAAAGCAGCGCGGCGCCCGCCGTCGCCGCCGGCAGCAGGCCCGGCGCCTGCGGCATGAGCTGCTCGGCGAAGAACCGTGCCGTGGCAATGCGCCCGTTCAGGAACTCGGCGTCGTCCGCCCCCTCGGCGATCAACCGGCCGGCCGCCAATGCGCCCTTGGCAAGGAAATAGCCGCCAACCGTCAGGCCGCACATGCGCAGGAATGGCGTGCAGCCGGCCGCGGCCGCATTGGGATCCGTGGCGAGGGTCTCAAGCAGCCACTCGCCGGCTTTCTCCATCGCGTCGACCGCAGCCGTGAGGCTAAACCGCATAGCCGACAGCGCCTCCCCCGCACCGGCCAGATCGGCGTCGAGCGCCCGCATGTCGGCGACGAGCTGGCGAAAAATCGCCCCACCTTCCATCGGCAGCTTGCGCGCAATCAGGTCCATCGCCTGCACGCCGTTGGTGCCCTCATAGATCGGCGCGATCCGTGCGTCGCGAAAGTACTGCGCCGCACCGGTCTCCTCGATAAAGCCCATGCCGCCATGCACCTGAACGCCGAGCGAGGCAACCTCGCAGCCGACGTCGGTCGACCAGGCCTTGGCGATGGGTGTCAGGAATTCGACAAGCTGCCGGTTCCAGGCCCGACCATCCTCATCGGCATGGTGTTCGGACAGGTCGATGGCTTCGGCATTGGCGTAACAGATCGCCCGGATGGCATCGAGATGCGCTTTCATGGTCATCAGCATGCGACGGACGTCGGCATGATCGACAATGGCCGAGTCGCCCTCGGCGGTGCGGCCGATGGCGCGGCCCTGCTTGCGCTCGTTGGCATACGCGACGGCCTGCTGATAGGCGCGCTCGGCGATGGCGACGCCCTGCACGCCGACGCCGAGGCGGGCTGCGTTCATCATCGTGAACATGCAGCGCATACCTTTGTTTTCCTCGCCGATCATGTAACCGATGGCGCCGCCGTTATCGCCGTAGCTCATGACCGCCGTTGGGCTGGCGTGAATGCCAAGCTTGTGCTCCAGCGATGCGCAGCGCAGGTCGTTGCGGTCCCCCAGGCTGCCGTCTGAATTGACCAGGAACTTGGGCACGAGAAACAGCGAAATGCCTTTGGAGCCGGGCGGGCTGCCCGGCGTGCGGGCCAGGACGAGATGGATGATGTTGTCGGTGTAGTCGTGCTCGCCGTAGCTGATGAAGATCTTCTGTCCGGTGATCTTCCAGGTACCGTCGCCAACTGGTTCGGCCCGGCTGCGCAAGGCGCCGACGTCAGTGCCGGCATGCGGCTCGGTTAGATTCATGGTGCCGGTCCATTCGCCGGAAACCAGCTTGGCGAGATAGGTGTCCTTGAGCTCCTCACTGCCGTGCGACCGGAGCGCCTCGACGGCGCCCTGGTTCAGCAGCGGGCACAGGGCAAAGCCCATGTTCGACGAATTCCACAGTTCGGTGCATACGGTGCCGATCAGCATCGGTAGGCCCATGCCGCCGTAGTTCGGATCGAACGGCAGGCTGTTCCAACCGCCGTCGCGATAGGCGACGTAGGCATCGCGGAAACCATCGGGCGTGCGCACGACGCCGTTCTCTAGTGTGGCGCCTTGCTGATCGCCGACCCGGTTCAATGGCGCCAGCACTTCGGACGCCAGCTTGCCGGCCTCCTCCAGTGCGGCATCGATGACCTCTACGTCCGCGGCCTCCATGCCGGGCAGATCGCATAACGCCGGCAGGTCGCAGATGTGCCTCAACGTGAACCGGATGTCGTTCAGCGGTGCGCGGAATTCTGTCATTTCGCTGCCTCTTCGTGGCACAGGCGGTCAAACGGCGATGACAGGTCAATTGCCGACGCCGCAGGTCCTAATATGCCATTCAAACCGATGATGGCAACGCCAACCGCAACCGCGACTCCACACCCGTACCGGGTTACCATCCGGCGCCTCTCCGCACCGGGCCGAGGCGATCCAAGAAGGCGTCGATGGCGCTCTGCGGATGCGACACTGTCACGCAGGTTATTGCACATTGCTATCAGTTTAGACTGGCTAGCGTGTGGATTGTGTCTTTGGTGCGTATTGCCAATGTTTCTGCGTGTTCTCTATGCCATCCCCGTGTTGGGCTGGCTGCTTCGTGACGCTGCCGAAGGCAGCGACGACGCCCCGATCTTCTTCCTCGTAAATCTCGCGATGATGTGGCTGCTGTCGGCGCTGTTCTTCGGCTACCCCGGCATCATCATCCCGGCCCTCGTCGCCGTGCCGGTGGTGTTTGCCGTCCTGATCTGGATAAGCCGCGACCGCTGATAACCGGCAGCCGGACCTGACGCCACCAGGGCCGCACAAGCTACGGCGAACCGCCAAGCTTATCCCCGGCTGGTAAAATGCTCCTCCGGTGGCGGATGACAACGCGACTGGCCACCACCGGCGCAACAGGAATTCGTCTAAGGATGAAAGACTTTGTCGTACGAGGGGTTCAACACAAACTGCGCGCGCCGGGCGCCGTTGGTGGTGTAGTGGACCCAGACGCCCTCGATGTTGGGCTGACGCGTCATTCGCCGGCGTAGCAGGTCGATGTCGTTTACGGACAGTGGAACGCGCCCGCCCATATCGCCGGCGATCTGCACATTGACGTAGCCCCGGTCGTAGACCTGGGTCTTGTAATGATGGGGATCCTTGGCCTTGATCTGGCTCCGTCTGAATTTCGAGTAGGCGGCGAAGCGAGCGGCGCTCTCCCGCACTTCCACGTCGATCCGGTCGACCCGGGCTTTGGCCGCACGGTCCCACGAGGTTCGGGTAATCGTGCGTGTTTCGACCTGGCGAATCTCGCCTTTGAAGGGCCCCTTCTTCATCACGATCTCAAAGTCCGGCGTCCGCGCCTGCGTGGTCTGCCGAACCATTCGGATGCTATCGACGGACGGGCTGTCCTCCAGGAACCGAAGTGTGTGGATTTCCCCCTGCGCGCCGCGCCTGGCCAGCAGGTCGGGACGATTGGCGTTCCTGTGCAGGGCGGCGATTTCGCTGATCGTGTCTTTGTCGAAGCTCAGTTTGCTGTGGCTGCGGTAGATGTCGTTCAGGAAGCCGCGTGTCGCATCGTCGAAGGTCAGACCGGCGCGCTTGATCGCATCCTCAAGAATTTTCACCCGGCGCGCCGCCGATGCAGCCTCGTCCATCGGCCCGCGCACCTTCGGCAAGTCATCCGCCTTGGCGACCGGTTCCGGTTCAAGCCGCGCCGGCGGCGGTTTGCCGTCGGTCGCCTCCCGGGCCGTCGCCCGCGCGACTTCATCGGTCGGCGTGCCGCCGGCGCCGCGCCGCCCAGCCATCTCATCGAGCGGCCCGGCATCGCGCGGCAGGTTGATGACGGGACGGTCTATGGCGCCCTTGGGGATGGGCTCGGCCGTCTTGGTCGCCCGCGCCAGTGCACCGTCGACGTCGATCGGGCTGCGGCCGGCGCGTTTGACGAAGAGTTCCAGCAGCTCCGGTGCGATCTTGGCGGACTTTACCGCGAACGCCGCGCCGCCCCGCAACACGGCCGTGGCGCCGCCGGTGAAGATCGCGCCGACGATGTCCGGCAATAGTGAGCCCAGCAAGCGCCCCATTGCGGCGACGAACTCCTTCAACGGGCCTTCGGCCGCCTCCGCCAGCTTGCGGATCATATCCGCGCCCATGTCCCGGCCCAGGAAGAAGGCCGTCTGCATGTCCTTGAACAGCGCTTCGAGACCCTGCGACAGCGCCGTCATCAACGACCCGTCGAGAACCGCCCAGGGCAGATCCCAAAGCATGCCTTTGATCTCGCCCCACAGCCCCTCGGCGATAGAGTAGGTGAAGGTGCCGCCGTAGTAGAGAAAGCCGCCGTTGGCGAACAGGATGGCGTTCTGCCCGCGAGCCGAAGCGCTGTCCCAGTCCTTTGGGATCAGGCCCGGCGTCTGCACCATCACGGCGCGGCCATCGACCGTCTTCTCTTCCGGTTTGCCATGCAGCACGCCGTGGGTCACGCCGGCAAGAAAGACCGTGCCGTTGATCAGGAAGTCGTCGACCCAGCCGAGCCAATAGTCGAAGCTCGACCAGTAGGATGATTCTTCCTCTTCGATGCCGCGCTGACCGGCAACCAGCCGTTCGTCGGGCGCAAGCGCCGCCGCGGGCGCAGCGCCGTTGCCGACCATGGCCGGGCGGATCACCATCGCCGCGGCCTACTCTTCGCTTACGTCGACGGTCGGCTGCGCCGGTCCGTCGATCCGAATGAACTTGTCGACATCGGGATCGGACATGTCGCCGTTCTCCAGACGCGCGGCGCGGCGAATGAGGTCAAGCTGCATCATCCGCGCCTCGCTTGCCGCCTTCGCCGCATCGTAGGCGCGGTGCTTGAGCTTGAAGTCCTCCAGCAGCGGATGCGTTCCCGGCAATGCCTCGATGAACAACTCGCCGGTCGGGATGATCACCTCCTGGCTGACGCGATGGGCGTCACGTAACGCATCCATGAGCCACTGCGCGATGCGCTGGCGTTCGGCCTCGTCGTCGCCGGCTTTCCGCCACGCGCACTGGGCAATAGTCACGGCCTCGCTCGCCGTGGGTATCTCGGCCGCTTCATCGGGATCGCTCAGCCCGAAGGCGCTGTCGAGATAGTCCTGAGCCAGGAAGGTCGACAACGCGTTGTTTTCGGTCAGCGGAAACACCGCCAGATTGCCGCGAAAGCCCAGCAGCCGGTCAATATCGGCGACCTGATGCAGCATTCGCGTTTCGGCGAACGACGGAACATCGAGCCGCGCCACGTTGCCGGTAAACACGCCAGGCTTGCCAAAGGCGCCGATGCCGCCGGGTGGCCCTTTCTTGCCCAGGCCCGGCGCAATTCTCACCGTCGTATCGCCCGGCCATTGGATCTCCATATCGTACAGCCGAAGGTAGCGCTGATCCGGATGCTCCGCGGCCCAGACCGCCTGCATGTAATGGTGGATGTTCTGCTTTATGTGCAGGATCAGCCGGTCGATCTGAACGCGCCGGTTCAGGCGTCGCTCGATCGCCTCGACATAGGCCGCCGTCGCCCGTTCCAGCGCGGTCACGGCCTCGCGTGCGGCTTCCTCGATGCGATTCAGGTCCTGCTCGGCCCAATCGAGCGCTGTCCGGGCGTTTTCGGCCATGGTGTCGGCGACATCTTCGGCGGCGTTGAACAGCTTTTGGCTCAGGCCCTGGCCAAGGCCATCGCCGAAGATTTCGTTGCCCGCTGACACAGCGCCTGCCGCGGTAGCTGAGCGTTCCACGGCCTCGCGCGCCAGATCGCGCATGCGCTGGTGCGCCCCGCCCTGCCGCCTCAGGTCGGCCACCACCGACAGCTGCGTCTTCCACTGCTGCTCCAGCACCTCGACGGCGACCTCGTCGCCGGCAAAAGTCTCCGACAGATACGTCAGCGCCGGATAAAAACTGCGATCGAGCAAGGCACGTTCGATGATCCAGTCATGCTTCAGCAGCCAGGCTTCCGTGATCTCGTCGGGCCTCGGCATCTCGAATGCCACCAGGATCACCGGCTGCAAATCGTAGAACCGCTCCGTCACCTCATACCGGCGCTGCAGCTCATAGAACAGATAGGTGACGGTGATTTCGTTGTTGGGGTTGGAGATCTCCCGGCTCTCGGTTGTCGAGCGCTCGAAACTGTCCTCGACCGACACCGACACCTTGTTCTCGTCGCGATACTTCTGCACCACCTTGGCGGTGGACTCGCGAATATCCTTCTTGATGCGTTCGCTATCGCGCGACGACGTCGTGTCCAGCGTCGTCTTGCCCGTCAGGGTCAGGAACTCGCCGTACTTTGCGGTGACCGATGCCTCGGCCGTGGCCTTCATGCTTCGTTTCACCGTGTCGGTGATCGACCCTTCGGCCCGACGTTTGGTGAACGTTTCGCTGGTCCGCTCACCGACAAAGGCGCTTTCCTCGGTGCTGGTGCGCTTGCCCGCAACCTTGTGCGTGATGGTGTAGCTGCGCTTCTCGCTCGGCGCCAGCGGCAGTGTCCCGGCCAGATCGCCGGCCTGATAGTTGAGCGGCCGCCACCGCTGGCGATAGGTCGTCAGAACGCCAAAGTTGTAAGCCCCTTCGGCAAACACGTCGAACTGATAGGGCTCGACAAGCGACTCCTTCAGTTCACCGATAAGCCGTTCCGCCCGACCCAGGCGGGCCGCGGCATGGGTGGCGTAGTCCTTGCCATTCTCGTTCTGCTTGCGGGCTTCCGCCGCCTCCGCTGCCGCCTCGTCGAGATCGACGTGACCCTCGACCCGGTCGCGGAAGTAGTTGCCATTTACGACCAGCGTCTTGATGGCGCCGCCGATCTTCATGTCGGGCACCCAGCCGGTCGGAAAATCGTCGTAGGGTGGAATCTTCCACAATTTCCGGTCGAAGAAACCGGAAAACGTCATGGTCAGAATCTGTTCGGCCGCCACTTCCGGCATACGGCTGCGGACGTAGCGCTCCAATTCCCACTGCAGCGTCGTGTAGCGGCGGTCGGCATCGGAAAGATAGGCCCAGACCTCGGCCAGCTTCGGCATCCAGGAGATCATGTCCGGCGTCGGCTTGTCGACGATCGGCTCATAACTCGCCGCTGCCGCCTCAACCGAGTCCTCAAGGCCCTCCAGCAGATCGTGCAGTTCGTCGATTTCGCTGAAGTCCGCATCATCGTCCGGTTCGAACTCGACGATGTCGACGATGGTTTCGTAAAGCTCCGCCATCTTGCCGGCCATGCGCCCATCGGCAACGGCGCTCCAACTGTCGGCCCAGGCGATACGCAGGCTCTGATAGTCGTAGTAGGCGTCCACGTCGGCCGGCCCCAGCGGCAGCGGCGCCTTCAGGCTCTCGACGATGTCGGCGCGTTCCGGCCGGCCATTGGTAATGCCCAGCGCCGCATCGAGCACCGTCGCAATCCGGTCGATCGCGCTGGCGCCGGCCGCTTCGTCAATGCGCGCATCGATCAGGATGCTGGTGGTGGACCGAACCTCTTCGTCCGGCACATCGCCATCGGCCGTCATCGTCTCGTCGCGCCGATGCTCCGCTTCGCACTCTTCGATCACCGACTGGACCGGGCCAAGCGGCGGCTGCGGCGCCGTCAGCCCGTCGATCAGCTCGTCGAGCGCCTCGCCCTTCACCTCCGCGCCCTCTTTCAAGCCCCAACGCGCAACGTCCTCATCGCGCAACGCGATACCCCGCAGCCGATCTTTCAGGGCATGCAGGCGGTCGAGCCCCTCGCCGCGTTGCTTTTCAAGAATCTCACGCAAGCGGGGCTTCTCGGACGCCGGGATGAACCGCTCGCCGGCGCCCAGGTGGCCGCGCGGTTTACCACCCAGCACACGGCCGGCGATCTTCCGCCCCTGCCGTTTGTTGCCCCGCCGCCGCTTGAATTCACCGCGGGCCGCCGCGCGCATGGCGTCCCGCATTTTTTTGGCCGCATCGATCTGCGCCGCAAACCCCTCCTGCGTGGTCTTCGGCTGCAGCCAGTCGTCCTCTTTGCTGTCATGATCCGGCGCGTTGTCGGCCGGGCCGCGCGGCGGGGTCGCCGGCGACGCCGGTGTTGTCTGCCGACGGACATCGATTTCGATCGGCCAATGGTCGGACAGATTGGTCACCGCCCGGGTTTCACGGCCAACGAGTTTCTTCGTGGCCGGATCGGTGATGCTGGCGGTCAGAAACCGGACCCGCGGCCCCAGTTCGAACTGCAGATCGGCTCTGCCATTTCTGTTGGTGACCGCCGTCGCCAGGTGCCGGTTCGGCGTGGCCTTGGGATGGATGGCAACGGACAGCCCAGGAAGACGCTTGCCCGCCGGGTCCTGAAGGAAAATGGTCAGCTTTCGCATCGAACCCGCGCCTCCCCAAAATCGCAAGGTCCGACAAATGTAAACGCGATACGTGTATCAGCGATACCAAATATTCCGTCTGTTTCGCGCGCAAACGGTGGCGGATTGCTATAACGGTGCAGCAATTCTCAGCTTCAGGAACCCGTGATGCCATCAGACCGCCCGGCCGGCGAGCGGCCGATTACCAGCGAGACCATCGAGACACTGGCCAATCGGGTCAGCGTGCGCGCCTTCACCGACGAACCGGTTACCGACGATGAGGTCGACGCGGTTTTGCAGGCAGCGTTCCGCGCACCGACATCGTCGAACATTCAGTCCTACAGCGTCATCGTGGTGCGCGACCCGGGCACTCTGGCCAAACTGTCAGACGTCACGGCCGGACAGAAGCATGTGGCGAAGGCACCGGTGTTCCTCGCCTTCTGCGCCGATATGACGCGTATCGACGCGGCCGTGCGCAGCAAAGGCGGCAATATCGAACGCAACAATCTGGAGACCGGACTGGTCACCTCGATCGACGCCGCGCTTGTCGGCATGTCCGCTTACCTGGCCGCCGATTCCATCGGCCTCAAGGGTGTGATGATCGGCGCCGTGCGCAACAACGCCGCCGAGACGGCGAAGATCCTCGGCCTGCCGCGGCGGGTCTATTGCGTCTTCGGCATGGTGCTGGGCCGCGCCGCAGACATACCGCCACAGAAGCCGCGCATGGCCTACACCTCGGTGGTGCATTACGAGCAATATGGCCGCCGCCACGATGGCGGCGCCGTCGATCCAGCCATCGCCGCCTACAATGCCGCGCTGCGCGCGCATTACGAGAGCATCGGCAAACCGACCGCACCCGACAGCTGGACCGCCGACGCCGCGAAAAAGTTCATGCCGGAACCGCGTCAGAACCTGCGCCAGGAACTGTCCGACCTCGGCTTCGATTTCCTCTGAAGCTGTCCTGTCACAGCCTTTGTTGGGCGCGCACCGGCCCCGTGCTAGCCTGCCGGACCGGCACGAACTGAAGATCGAACCTCATGTCATCGGAGCGCAAGACCGCCGTCGTCACCGGAGCCGCCCGCGGCATCGGCCTCGCCACAGCACGCGCCTTTCTGGCGCAAGGCTGGCGCGTTGCGATGATCGACATCGACGAGCCACAGCTTCGGGCGGCCGGCGACAAGCTCGCCGCGCCCGACGACACGCTGGCTATTTGCTGCGACGTCGCGCTGCCGGATCAGGTCGGCGATGCCGCGCGGCAGGTCGATGCATGCTTCGGCCGCGTCGACGCGGTGGTAAACAACGCCGGCGTCGCCGTCTTCAAGACAATGCTGGACACGACGTTCGAGGAGTGGTCGCGCGTCCTGGCCGTGAACCTGACCGGGCCGTTCCTCGTAACGCAGACCTTCGCGCCGATGATGATCGCCGTGGGTGGCGGTGCCGTGGTGAACATCGGCTCGATCTCCGGCGTCCGCGCCAGCCTGTTGCGTGTCGCCTACGGCACCAGCAAGGCCGGCGTATCGCACCTGACCCGGCAACAGGCGGCGGAACTGGCGGAATACAGCATCCGCGTCAATGCCGTCGCCCCCGGCCCGGTCGATACCGCCATGGCCAAGGCCGTGCACACGGCCGACATCCGCGCCGATTATCACGATGCGATTCCGTTGAACCGCTACGGCCTGGAGGATGAAATCGCCGACGCCGTGCTGTTCCTGTGCAGCGAGCGGGCCAGCTACATCAACGGCCAGACGCTGGCCGTCGACGGCGGGTTCGAGGCCACCGGCATCGGCCTGCCAAGCTTTCGCAATCGGGACCGGGCACCGTGACAGACCCGGCAGATCCCGGCCGCGAGCTGATCGGCGAGCTCAATACCTACGACGCCGCTCCCGAAGGCACTGTGCTGCCGCGGTTTCAGGTCAGCGTCGAACGCGGACGGCAGCGGCGGTATCACCGCGCCTGCGGCATCGACACCAAACGCTTCGGCGACATCGCCGACGTCACCATTCTGGCGCAAGACAACGCTGTGGCCCTGACCCGGGCCGACCTGCCGAACGATGGCCGTATTCACACCCGCCACGTTATTCGCCAGCGACAGGCAATTCTGCTGGACGAGCCGTTGGTCCTAAACGGCCGTATCGCCGGCTACCGGAACAGTCGCCGCGGGCGATTGCTCACCTGCACGTTCGCCTTCCTGCGGCCCGACTTGACCGTGCCGCTGGAGATGGAGGGCGAATACCTGTTGCCGTTCGAGACGCCCGACCCGGGGCCGGCAAAACCAACCGCGCGCGCCGCAGACAGGACGACATTTGAAGAGATTGGCGCCCTGGCGCTGACGCCGGAGAAGGTGCGCGAGTATTCCAAGGAGGTCGGCAACGACATTCACTTCGACCCGGCGTTCGCCAGGGCACGCGGCTATCGCGCGCCGCTGACGCAGGGCCTGATGTTGCTCACCGCAATACATGGTGCGCTGATCGCGAAGGTTGGCATGCCGCAGGAACTCGATCTGGATATAGAATTCCGGCGACCGGTGTTCTGGGATCAGAAACTGCCTATTGTCGCCGACAGCGACACGCGGACACTGCGGTGCCTGAACGATGACGACAAGGTGGCCGCGGAAGCAACGATCCAGCACCTGACCCAACAGAGTGACGCGTAATCAAGAGATCAGGATGACGACAACCGCCACAGCAGATCGCCGATTCAGCGTCGGCATGACACTGGTCGACTTCCCTACAGTCGTCACCGCCGACCGACAACGCCGCTACCACGATGCGGCCCAGGTGCCGATGGGCCTGTTCGGCGATCAGGTCGACCTGTCGATCCTGGCGAACGACACCATCCACGCGACGACCTACCTGAAGACCGAGGACGTCGACGGTCTTCACGCCGGGCAGCGGATGAAGCAACGGCGACCGGTCCGGCTGGGTGAGGAACTGACCCTGAAAGGGCGGGTCAGCGAGATAAAGCCCGCGAAGCGCGGGGCATTCGTGACCTTCGCGTTCGACTTCGTGACAGCAGACGGCGACGTACCGGTCACCGGCACGCTGGTCTCCTTCCGGGTCGACGCCGCCGCCATGCGGCAACAGGACGGCACGCCGCCGGCCGGCCAGCCGGACCTGGCCGGTTTTCGGAGAATGGGCGCCAAGCATACGACACCGGAGCGGGTCAAAGCCTACAGCTTCGAGTTTCCCGACTATCTCGTGCATTTCGACCCGAAAGCTGCGGCCGACGTCGGCCTGCCGGCCCCGGTCGCGCAGGGCCTGATGTCGTTCACCTGGATGACCGAACTGGTCGCGGCACAGCGCAACCCGGATGTTATCGACATCAGCGCCACGTTCCGCCAGCCGATCTACTGGGACGACCGTCCGGAGATCTACATGCGCGGCGACCGGGATATCCTGGTGGTCAAGCCGGGCGCCGGGGTTTGTTCGACGGGCACCGTCCTGTCGGCAGGCGGCTGAAGGCCACGGCCGTCGACACCGCATCGCACCCTACACGTCGATCAACACCAGCGCGTTTTACCGCCGCGTGATGCCCGCACCTGTTACGGGCCTCAGTTCCCCGATGCATTCTCACCACCTGCCGCGTCCGGCACATCGGCCAGCAGCTTCGCGGCCGCTGTCCTGGCATCGCCGGCCGGATCGGCCTCATGGCCGATATGGGCGGTGACGATCGCGCCTTCCTTCAGCAGCAGCAGGCCGCGCGCCAGCGCCGCCGGGTCCGGTACGCCGGCCGCCTCGGCAATCGGGACCAGTTGCCGGAACAGCAGGCGTTTGTGCTCCGCCGCCTGCACGTGAATGGGGTGCGCCGGGTCCGGGTATTCGGACGACGCCTTGATGAACATGCAGGAGCGGAAGTCCGGCTCGGCAAACCATTCGGCCAGCGCGTCGAATAACGCCAGCAGCTGCGCGCGCGGCGGCCCCGCCGCCTCCATGCGGCGGAATAGCCAGTTGCGGAACTCCTCATCGCGCAGACGCAGCACCGCCAGGATCAGCTCCTCCTTGCTGCGGAAGTGCTTGAACATGGTGGTTTTCGAGATGCCGGTTTCCGTCGACAGCAGGTCCATGCCGGTTGCGTGGAATCCATTGCGGTAGAAGATCCTAAGAGCCTTGCGGACCAGTTCATCCCGCTTGCTCGGGCGCATGGCCATCTCCATGAATGAACAAATCAGTACATATTCATTGTTCCGTCAGACTACAATACGTCGCGTCGGATACGGCCATATTCCGCCAAATTTTGCACCTTCAGTATCTCTTTCGTCAAGAAATCGAAAATTTTCCCTTGTCAAACTGGACAGAACGGTCCATTTACTCGCTGAACAAAGCGTACCGACCTGTTCAGTTTGATTGCGAGACATTTCGACCGGGCCACGCGCCCCTTCAGCAAGGAGATGAGCCATGACCACCCGCGACGATCACCACCATCACGACGACAATGGCAATGATGGGGGCGATGACGGCAGCGCGCTCGACCGCCGCAACTTCCTGGCCCGCACAGGTGCGGCCGGCGTCGCCGCAGCCGCAACGGGGCTGGCCGCGAGCGCGTCGGCAGCGGCCGCCGCCAACCCAAGCTATGCCGAGCCGGCCAAGGCCGGGCTGCCGCCGAAGACCATGGAGCTGGAGAAGGGCCGCACCGCGCTGCTGGTGGTCGATCCGCAGATCGACTTCCTGAGCCCCAAGGGCGTGACCTGGGGCGTCGTCGGCGAGAGCGTGACCGAGCACAACGTGGTCGAAAACATCGGCCACCTGTTCCGCGCCGCCAAGGCGGTCGACATGCCGGTGGTGATTTCGCCGCATTACTATTTCCCGCACGACCATCGCTGGCGTTTCGAGGGCACGCTGGAGAAGGTCATGCATTCGATCGGCATGTTCGACCGACCGGGACCGCTCGATATGTCCGGTTTCGAGGGCTCGGGCGCCGACTTCATGCCGGAGTACAAGCCCTACATCTATGACGGCAAGACCATCATCGCTTCGCCGCACAAGGTCTACGGGCCGGAGCAGAACGACACGGTGCTGCAGCTGCGCAAGCTCAAGGTCGATCAGGTCATTCTTGCCGGCATGTCGGCCAACCTGTGCGTCGAAAGCCATATGCGCGAGCTGCTCGAACAGGGCTTCGAGGTCGCCGTCGTGCGCGACGCCACGGCCGGCGCCAAGGTGCCGGAAGGTGACGGCTATCTCGCCGCGCTGATCAACTTCCGCATGATCGCCAACGGCCTGTGGACGACCGGCGAGACGGTCGAGCGCATGAAGGCGCTGGTGGGTTAGCGCGCCGACGCGACGAGGTGTGCAAGGGCGGCCGGTTCGGCGGCGGGCGTGATCTCTCCCCGCGGCCGGGCCGGCCAGCTAACCGACGACAGGGTCTGACGCGGCGCCCGCCCGACCCGGCGCCGCTGCGATGGAGGGGGAAGATGCAACTGTCATGGTCTCCAATGGCGGCCGTCCGGCCGGTAAGCAGGGCGAGCGCTATAGCAGCCGATTTCAGTATCGCGTTGGATGCACCGGCGCCGCGCCCGCACCGCCTGATCTCGACGAATATCTTGATTTTGTTTGACTTTTCCGCCCTCTTGGCGCGACGTTTCCTGGTGCGGCCTTAGCATTTCTGATCTTTTTGCCGGTCCCTGCCTGTCGCTCAGCCGGGCGCGGCGCTATTGTCCGGCGCCATGACCGGCACCGCCCCTATCCGTCACGCCGACCCGGCCGCCATCGCCGCCGCAGCCGGTCTGCTGCGTGACGGCGGCCTGGTCGCCTTCCCCACGGAGACGGTTTACGGCTTGGGCGCCGACGCGACCGACGGGCCGGCGGTGGCCAAGATTTTCGCGGCGAAACAACGGCCGAGCTTCAACCCGCTGATCTCGCATCTCGCCGAGGCATCGGCCGCCGCCGCGTTCGCCGATCTGAACCCGAAAGCCGAAAAGTTGGCAGAGGCGTTCTGGCCGGGGCCCCTCACCCTGGTCCTGCCGCGGCGGGCGGACTGTGCCATCGCCGACATCGCTAGCGCCGGTCTCGACACCGTGGCGCTGCGGGTGCCCGCACATCCGGTCGCACATGCCCTGCTGCGAGAGACCGGACGGCCAGTCGCAGCACCCAGTGCCAACCGGTCGGGGCGGGTCAGCCCGACCCGGGCAGCACATGTGGCGGCAGAACTCGGCACGCAGGTCGACATGATCCTCGACGGCGGGCCCTGCGAGATCGGCCTGGAAAGCACGGTGGTCAGCGTGAATGCATCGGGCGCCTGCCTGTTGCGCCCGGGCGGCATCACGCGGGCCGAGATCGAAGGCGTCATCGGGCAGCTCGGTGAGTTCGAGCCGTCGGCTGCCAAGCCAACGGCGCCGGGTCAATTACCGAGCCACTATGCGCCGGCACAACCCGTGCGCACGAACGCGATGACGGCACAGCCGGGCGAAGTGCTGCTGGGCTTTGGCCCCGACGTGCCGGGCACCGTGAACTTGAGCGAAACCGGCGATCTGGCGGAAGCCGCGGCCAACCTGTTTGCCGCCCTGCACCAACTCGGCAACAGCGACGCGCAGGCGATTGCCGTGGCGCCGATCCCGGATACCGGGCTGGGCATTGCGATCAACGACCGCCTGCGCCGGGCGGCGGCGCCGCGGGCCTAGCCTTGCCGCCGACCGGCCCAACCGCTACACGGAAGCCATGACCGAAAACAACCAACAACAAAGCCCGATCCCCGACAGCGTTCTCGACCGCATCAAGCAGGTGGTCGGGCCGAAAGGCTGCATCACCGCGCCCGATGACCTGGCACCGTGGTGCGCCTCCTGGCGCGACAACTGGCGCGGCTGGGTGCCGATGATGGTGCGGCCGGCGAATACCGATGAAGTCGCCGAGGTGGTAAAGATCTGCGCCGAAACCGGCACACCGATCGTGCCGCAAGGCGGCAATACCGGCCTGACCGGCGGCAGCCAGCCGCACAATGACGGCAGCGAGATCATCCTGTCGCTGAGTCGGATGAACACGATCCGCGAGATCGATACCGCCAACGACACCATGACGGTGGAGGCCGGCTGCATTCTGGCCGACATCCAGACTGCCGCGCGCGATGCCAACCGGCTGTTTCCGCTGTCACTGGCCGCCGAGGGGACCTGTCAGATCGGCGGCAACCTGTCGACCAATGCCGGCGGCACCCAGGTGCTGCGCTATGGCAATGCCCGCAACCTGGTGCTGGGCCTGGAGGTCGTGCTGCCGGACGGGCGTATCTGGCAGGGCCTGCGCGGCCTGCGCAAGGACAACACCGGCTACGACCTGAAACAATTGTTCGTCGGCGGTGAAGGAACGCTGGGCATCATCACCGCGGCGGTGCTGAAGCTGGCGCCGAAACCGACCGATGAACAGACGGCGTTCATCGCCTTGCCCGACCCTGCTGCGGCGGTGGCGCTGCTGGCGCGCGGTCGTGCGCTTCTGGGCGAACAGATCACCGGCTTCGAACTCATCCAACGACACGCGCTGGAAATCGCCGTCCGGCATGTGCCGGGAGTCGTCGACCCGTTGCAGGACGCATTTCCCTGGTATGTGCTGGCGCAGATCGACGGTCAGGGCGCACCGGGCACCCTGCGTGAGCCGCTCGAGGCGCTGCTGGCGGATGCCATGGAGGCGGGCGAGGTGCTGGATGCCACTATCGCCGCATCGGAGAGCCAGTCGGCAGCCCTGTGGAAAGTGCGCGAGTCGATCCCCGAGGCCCAGAACCACGAAGGCGTGTCGGTGAAGCACGACGTCTCAGTGCCGCTGTCACGCATCGCCGAATTCATCGAACGCGCTGACGCGGCGTTGAAACAGGCCTATCCGGGAATTCGCATCGTCGCCTTCGGCCACATCGGCGATGGCAACATTCATTACAATCCGGCGCAACCGGCCGACGCCGATGGTGAGACGTTCCGGGCCGAATACACCAACATTAACCGCATCGTGCATGACCTGATCGCGGAGTTGAATGGCTCGATCAGCGCCGAGCACGGCCTCGGGCGGCTGCGCAAGGACGAGGCCTACCGCTACAAGCCGGCCGTCGAAATGGATCTGATGCGTGCGGTAAAATCGGCCATCGATCCCAAGAACATTCTGAATCCAGGCAAAGTGATCTGACCGTCTCTGCCGATACCGCCGGCCGCACCCGCTGGGACATCGTTGCGCTGACCATTGGCGCGGGCATCGTCGTCGGTCTGCATGTCGGCAAGGTGCCGCCGGCCATTCCGGCATTGCGGGAAGATCTGTCGCTATCGCTGGTGACGGCCGGTTGGGTGGCCTCGCTGTTCAACATCGGCGGCGCACTGCTCGGCGTGCTGGTCGGTTTATCGACCGACCGTCTGGGCGCTCGCCGGGTGATGCTGTCGTGTCTGGCGGCGTTGACGGTGGGCAGCCTGCTCGGCGCCTTCGCCGACGGCGCGACGTGGCTGCTGATCAGCCGAACGCTGGAAAGCCTCGGCTTCGTCGGTATCACCGTGGCCGGACCGCGGCTGATCGTCGCCGCCGCCGACGCCAGAGATCACGGGCTGGCGCTCAGTTGCTGGGGCACCTACATGCCGGCCGGTTTCGCCATAGCCATGCTGATTGCGCCCCTGTTCCTCGCCACCGGCGGATGGCGCGGGCTATGGCTTGGTCTTGGCCTGCTGAGCCTGGCGTTCATGGCAACAATGACCCTGCTGACGACGCCGAGGCGATGGCCGGGCGTTCCCCTCGCACGACGCGGCGTCGGTCTTGGCGATATCGGCGCCAGCCTCGCGCGCCCAGGACCATGGCTATTGGGCACTGTTTTCGCGGTCTACACGATCCAGTGGTTTGCGATGATGGCCTGGCTGCCGACCTTCCTGATCGAGGTCCAGGGCTGGACGGCCACGGCCGCCGCCATGGGTGGCGCGCTGGTCGTCGGCATCAACGTGACCGGCAACGTGATGTCCGGCTGGCTTCTGCATCGCGGCTGGCCGCGCTGGCTGCTGATCACCGTGGCCTATGGGACCATGCTGGTCTGCGGTGTCGGCGTGTTCGCCGACTTGGTTCCAACGGCCTTGAAACTGCCGCTCGCGGTGATCTTCAGCGCCGTCGGCGGCATGCTGCCGGGATCGGTACTGGCTGGCGCATCGAGCCACGCCACCAGTCCGGCGCAGGTTGGTACCATCAGCGGCGTCATCGTGCAGGGCGCGAACCTCGGCAGCCTGCTTGGTCCGCCGCTGCTGGCCGTTCTGGTTGCGGCAGTTGGCTGGCAATCGAGCCTGTGGCTGTTTCCCATGTGCGGTGCCATCGGCATCCTGATGGCCGTTACGCTACGCCGCGTGGAAGTCCGGATGGCCGACGGCTAGATGGCCACAGCGGCGACCGGCCATCAGAACAGTTCGCCCTGCCGCGGTGGCTGGCGATCGGCCGGACGATCGATCGGCACCAGACAGCTTGCATCGTCGTTGGCCGGTCGGTTGACGTGCGTCGACACGGGATAGGCGCGCAAACCCGCTGTCGGCCGGGCGGCAAAAGCCTCGGGCTGTAAACGGTGGGTCGCATCGAGCCAACCGTCGTATTCGTCCGGCGTGACAATGACGGGCATGCGATGATGAATGTGCGCAATCTGCTCGCTGGCCGCGGTGGTCAGAATGGCAAAGGTCTCCAGGGTTTTGCCCTGCGGCGCAGTCCACTGTTCCCACAGGCCTGCCATGGCAAACGGCGCACCATCGTCGATACAGATCCGGTAGGGCTGCTTGCCGCCGGGACCGGTTCGCCACTCGTAAAATCCATCGCTTGGCACAAGGCAGCGCCGAGATCGGACCGCATCGCGAAAAGCCGGTTTCTCCGCGGCAGTTTCGGCCCGGGCATTGATCATCCCGTTGCCGATGGCCGGATCTTTGGCCCACGACGGCACCAGCCCCCACTGCAGCAGGGCGACCTCGCGGCGTTTGTCTTTGTTCCGGCGGACGACAGGCGCCATCTGGGATGGCGCAATGTTGAACCGCGGCAGCGCCACGGCCGGCGCACCGAGGCCGAAGAGCCGATTCAACGCTTCCACAGGGTCGGTCAGACTATAGCGGCCGCACATTTGCGCCTTCCTGCATACGATCGGTGCCTGTTCGGCTGGAAAGGTTAACGCCAGTTAGGGATTTATTTGCAATCTGTGTTGTCAATTGGGGCCGCTGGCAAGCCGCAAACGCACGACGCGGTTTGGCAAGACACAGAATGTGACGACAGCGGAGGACCGCAATGGGGGACGCCCTCGTGAGGGGGGGCGTCGGAGATGACAGCGCAGTCGCAAAGCCGCCAAACGGTCGCGACGCTTCATCACGCCGCAACCTCACAGTTTCAGAGTTTTCCGACCTTGCGGCGCTCGTCATGTTCGTGGGGACGATGCTGGTCGGCAGTGGCGGTCTGATCGCTTACACCGGACTGACCGCAGACCCGTTGCTGACCAAGGAAGTCGGCCTGGCTCTGATCCTGAATGCGGTTATCGCCGTCGTGACCGGCATCGGCATCCGTCGCGCCCTGCAACGGCAACTGGCCAGCAGCTTCAAAACGCATGCGGCGGAGGTGAATGCCGAACTGCTCGCGGCGCTGGACTGCCTGCCCGATGGCGTCGCCGTCTGGGATAGCGAACAGCGCCTTGTCGTCGCCAACAAACAATACCGCGAGGCGACCCCGCGGATCAGCCCGGCGCTGCTGAAAGGCGTCGACCTGGACGATGCGGTCGAGACCGAGATCGACGGCGGCTATGTGCCCGAGCAAACGACCGACCGCTGGCGCGAGCATCGCCGCAATCAACAATTGGGCGACCGGCGGACCATCCGGCGCCGTATAGACGGCCGCGACTATCGGATCAGCGCAGCCGAGACGTCCCGCGGCGGCAGCATTACCATCAGCCACGACCTGACGACCGACGCACAACAGGAATCGACATACACCAGGCTGGGCGAACGCTACACCCTGGCCCTGGCGGCGACCAAGGAAGGCCTGTGGGACCTGGACCTGAGGACCGGGCGGCTAGACGCCACGCCACGAGCCCTGAGCTTCATCGGCGTGCGCGATCCCGGGCCGGATTTCAACCGCCGCGACTGGATCGCCCGCATCCACCCGGCCGATCGCATGGCCTACCGCCAGTGCTGGCGCGCGCATCTGCACGGCGAAACCGAGATATTCAGCGCCGAATACCGTGTCCAGGACGCCGATGGCAGCTATCGCTGGATCCACGATCGTGCGCTGGCGCTGCGCGACAGTACCGGAAAAGCCTACCGCATTGCCGGGGCCGTCGCCGACATCAGCGACCGCAAGGCAACCGAAGAGGAACTGAGCCGTACGCGGGAACGCGCGGAAGCGGCCAGCCGCGCCAAAAGCGAATTCCTGACCAGCATCAGCCATGAATTGCGAACCCCGCTGAACGCCATCATCGGCTTTTCCAGTCTGGTGCGCGACAACGAGTTGACCGGCGACACGGTCCGCGAATACGCCAACGACATCAACGTCGCCGGCACACGGCTCGATGGCATCGTCACCGACATGATCAGTATCGCCCGGGCCGACCTGGGCCGGCTTGAACTGGCGGAAAGCACGGTCGATCTGACCGCTGCCGTCGACGCTGTCCTGCGCCTGCATGCCGACCGGGTGGCGGACAACGCACTGCAAATCCAGATCAACCTGCCGGCCAACCTGCCGCCGATCATCGCCGACGCGGCGAAGATCAAGCAGGTCCTTCACAATGTCTTGAGCAACGCGATCAAATTCACATCGGAACGCGGTGAAATCGAGATCAGCGGCCGCTGGAACCTGACCGACGGTGTGCAGATCATGGTTCGCGACAATGGGATCGGCATGAGCCCGGTCGAAATCGCACAGGCCGCCGAACCCTTTGCCAAGGCGGATGCAACGGTGCGCCAGTCAAGTCAGGGGGCCGGACTGGGCCTCGCCATCGTCGGGGCCTATATGAAGCTGCATGGCGGCAGTTTCGACATCACCAGCCCGGAGGCGGCCGGCACCACGGTCAGCCTGCGTTTCCCGCCCGAACGGCTGGCCTGACGTTACGCGCCCACCGTCGACGGCGGGCAAACAACAGTCTATCTTCGCGGTCGCAACAATCCGCCACCGGTTCGTGGCAGGTACCTGTTTTCGTCTTTTGCCTGGATGTACGCCGCCAAGATGACCGGTCGCATTTCATATCGTCTTTTTGCCACCACCCGTTCGGGTGTGCTTGCGGCCGTGCTGGCCCTCGCTTCAGCCGTCAGCGCCGGACCGGCCATGGCCCAGTCGGCAGCCGTCGTCGGCGTCGACGAAGTGCGCCGCGAGGCCGTGTCGCAGACATTTCCCGTGATCGGCCGGCTGGTGGCACGCCGCGCCGGTGTCGTCGCCGCACAGGTCGCCGGCCCGGTCGCCGAAATGCGCGTGGACGTCGGCGACCGGATCGAAGCCGGTGCGGTCATTGCCACCCTGGTGCGCGACCGCCTGCGCGCCGACCGGGAGCAACGGGCGGCCGATGTGTCCGAACAGCAGGCAAGGCTGCGTGGCGCCGACGCGGAAGTGCGGTTGAAAAAGCAGGAACTGGAACGCCTGGTACGACTGAAGGAAGGCAAGTCGGCCGCTTTCCGGCAAGCGCTTTACGACGATACGCAACTGGAGCTCGACATGCTGTCGGGCGAAATGGCAGAGGCGGAAGCCCGGCTGAAGCGTTCGCAGGCGCAGCTGCAACGGGCCGAGATCGATCTGCGCGATGCCGACATCAGGGCGCCCTTCCCTGGCGTCGTGTCGTTAAAGCACACGGAGGTTGGCGCCTTCGTCAACGTCGGTGCAGCCATCGTGACGATCATCAACGACGGCGAACTCGAAATCGAAGCCGACGTACCGGCAGACCGTATCCGCGCCCTGATCGCCGGAACCGCCGTTGGCGTGCGCTTCGACGGGCGTAACCAACGTGCCATCGTCCGCGCCGTCATTCCGGAGGAAAACCCGCTGACCCGCACAAGGGCGGTCCGGCTGACACCCGGCTTCGACACCGAAGACGGGACATTTGCCGCCAACCAGAGCGTGGTTCTGGACATACCGATCAGTCAGCCGCGCGACGTCGTCTCGGTGCACAAGGATGCAGTGCTCAACCGGCAGGGCAACAACATGGTCTACGTCGTTGACGACGGCACGGCGCAGGTGCGGCCGATCAGAATCGGCGATGCCGTTGGCGAGCGTTTCATCGTCGAAGAAGGTCTGACGCCGGGCGAGCAGGTCGTGGTGCGCGGCAACGAACGGCTGTTCCCCGGTCAACCCGTGAGTTTCTAAGCCATGGACCTGATCAAACTCTCGATCAGCCGGCCGATCGCCGTCCTCGCGGCGGTGCTGATGGTCGTGCTGTTCGGCCTTCTGGCGCTGAAGACGATACCGATTCAGCTCACGCCCGATGTCCGGCGGCCAGTGCTGACGGTCGAGACCTTCTGGCCCGGCGCAGCGCCGGCAGAAATCGAGCGTGAGATCATCAATCGACAGGAAGACCAGCTCAAGGGGCTTGAAGGCGTCACCGAGATGATCAGCCGGGCCGAGGACGGACGTGGCCGGATCACCCTGGAGTTCGCCGTCGGCCAGAACATGGACCGGGCGATGCTGTTGCTGTCGAACCGCCTGAACCGGGTGAGCGGCTATCCGGACGAAGCGGACGAGCCGATCATCAACACCTCGGATTCGGACGATAGCCCGATCGCCTGGTTCATCGTCACTCGATTGCCGGACAACGACCGTGAAATCCATACCTATGGTGATTTTGCCGACGACGTGATCCGCGACCGGTTGGAGCGGGTCGAAGGCGTGTCGCGGGTCAATGTCTATGGCGGCAGCGAGCGCGAGCTGCGCGTCGTCGTCGATCCACAGAAGATGGCCCGCTACGGCCTGACGGTGCCCATCGTCGTCGACCGCCTGCGCGCCGCCAATGCATCGATCACCGGCGGCGACATCGAGGAAGGCAAGCGGCGCTACGTCGTGCGCACCGAGGGCGAGCTGACGACACCGGCACAGGTCGCCGCCGTTGTGCTGCGGTCGGATGAGAGTGCCGCGTCCGGCCGCATTGGCCGTGTGGTCGTCGGCGATATCGCGGCCGTCGGCTATGGCTACAAGGATCCGACGGCGCGTATCCGTACGCTCGGCAAACCTGCACTGGCCGTCAACGCCGTGCGCGAGTCGGGCGCCAACGTCATCGAGGTCATGGAGGGCATACGCGCGGCGATCGACGACCTGCGCGGCGGCATGCTCGAGGCTGAAGGCCTGACCATCCGGCAGGTGTACGACGAAACCGTCTACATCGATTCCGCCATCGATCTGGTGCAGAGCAACATCCTGTTCGGCGGCCTCCTAGCCGCCGGCATCCTGCTACTGTTCCTGCGGTCCGGCCGGGCGACGTTGGTGGTGTCGCTGGCGATCCCGGTATCGGTCGTCGGCTCGTTCGTCGCCATGGCAATACTCGGCCGGTCGCTGAACGTGATCTCGCTGGCCGGCATCGCCTTTGCCGTCGGTATGGTCGTCGACGCGGCGATCGTGGTGCTGGAGAACATCTATCGCTACCGGCAGGCCGGAAAACCGCCGCGCGAGGCCGCCTATCGCGGTGCCAAGGAAGTGTGGGGCGCCATCCTGGTCTCGGCACTGACGACCGTGCTGGTGTTCGTACCGATCCTCGTCATGGAGCTGGAAGTCGGCCAGCTGTTCCGCGATATCGCCGTGGCCATCTCCGTTGCGGTAATGCTGTCGCTGCTGGTGTCCGTCACGGTCATTCCGGCACTGTCGCAACGCCTGCTGAGCGAACGCGCACGCAGCCTGGAAAACCCGATCCGTTTACCGGTGATCGACGACCTGGCGTCGGCCTTTACCCGTGCCGTGATCGCGTTCACCCGCAACGTGCTGCGCAGCAAGATCCTGGCCATCGGTACTGTCTCGGCGATCTGTGGGGCAGCGGCGATTGCAACCTGGGCGATGCTGCCCAAGCTCGACTATCTGCCCGACGGCAATCGCAACCTGATCCTGGGCGTTATCCTGCCGCCGCCGGGCTACAACCTCGATACCACGACGTCGATCGCCAAGGAGCTTGAGACCACCGTACGACCGCTTTGGTCGTCGGAAACCGGCCCCGAGTCCGAACCGGGGCAGCCGCCGAAAATCGAGAACTTCTTTTTTGTCGCTGCCCGCGCCAGCACGTTCGTCGGCGCATCGGCGATCGATGCAACGCGGGTGGACGAACTGATCCCGGTGCTGCGCGAACCGGTGTTCAAGGAACCGGGCACATACGGCTTCATCAACAAAAGGTCGCTGTTCGGCCGTGGCATCGGCGGTGGCCGGTCGATCAACCTCGATATCTCCGGCCCGGACCTCGACGAAATCCTGCTGGTGGCGCAAAAGGCCGCCGGGCTTGTAACGCGGACACTGCCGCTACAGGAAGGCAACCAGTTCCGGCCGCTGCCGGGGCTTGAACTCGGCGCCCCTGAGGTGCGGCTGGTGCCCGACCCGTTGCGCCTGGCCGATGCCGGCGTCAGTGCACGGGAGCTGGGTCAAACGGTCGATGCGTTCAACGACGGGCTGCGGGTCGCCGAAATCACCTCGGGCAGCCGGCGCATCGACCTGACGCTGCTGGGGCAGCAAGGCAACATCAAGCAGACCCAGGGCATTCAAAGCCTGCCGGTCGTCACGCAAAGCGGCCAGATCCTCCCCGCCAATTCGCTGGCCCGGATCGAAGTGACCTCCGGGCCGACCGAGATCCGTCATGTCGAACGGGTGCGGACGGTGACGCTGGAAGTGCGGCCGCGCAACGACCTGCCGCTGGAAGCGGCGATGGAACGTCTGCAGGCCGATGTCATCGCGCCGTTGACCGATGGCGGCCTGCCGCCGGGCGTCGGCATGCGACTGTCGGGCACCGCCGATAAGCTGACCGAGGCGTGGAACCATATCGTCCTCGATCTCCTGATCGCCGTCATCATCGTCTACCTGGTGATGGCGGTGCTGTTCGAGAGCTTCATCTATCCGCTGATCATCGTGCTGTCGGTACCGTTGGCAACGGCCGGCGGGGTCGCCGGGCTGGCGCTGCTCAACACCTACACGTTCCAGCCCCTCGATATGCTGACAATGCTGGGTTTCGTGATTCTGATCGGCATTGTCGTCAACAACGCCATCCTGATCGTGCACCAGACGCTGCATCTCGCACGCGAAGAGGGGCAGGCGATGGCCGAGGCGACCATCGAAGCGGTACGCAACCGCATTCGACCGATTTTCATGTCGACGCTGACCAGCGTGTTCGGCATGCTTCCTCTTGTCATCGTCCCCGGCGCCGGCTCGGAGCTTTATCGCGGCCTGGGATCGGTGGTGTTGGGCGGGTTGGCTTTGTCGGCGGTGCTGACATTGCTGATCATTCCGCCGTTGATGAGTTTGGTCAGCGTCGTCGCCAAGCCGCGCAGTTCGGCTGTGCCAACGGCGCAGCCGGCCGAGTGATCCCGAACCGGTCCGATTGGTTGAGGGACGAGTGCAACAGTAGCGTCATCGAGGTGTAGTAGCGTAATCGACATTCGTCGCGGCTCAGGGGCCGGAGCGCGACCTTCCGCCACAAAACAGATCATGGATGCCCGGTGACACGACCGGCAGGCGCGGCCGTTGCGCCCGTCACGGTCGCGTGGTCACCGACATCACCGTTCGCAATCCTGAGTTCAGAGGAACAGCAGCATGAAATTTGGCATGGGTCAGTCCGTCAAGCGCAAGGAAGACAGCCGTTTTCTGGCCGGCGCCGGCAGGTACATGGACGACATCAATCTCGACCGGCAGGCATACGCCTACATCCTGCGGTCGCCGCTGCCCGCGGCGCGGATCGCCGGCATCGATACGGCCGACGCCAAGGCGGCACCCGGCGTCCTCGCCGTCTACACCGCGCAGGACCTGGAGGCGGACGGTATCAAGGCCCTGCCCTGCGTCGTGCCGCTGAAGAACATCGACGGCAGCGACCGCTACGATACCGACCGCTACCCGCTGGCGCGCGGCAACGTCCGCTATGTCGGCGATCCGATCGCCATGGTGATCGCCGAGAGCTATGCTCAGGCCCGGGATGCAGCGGAGCTGATCGACGTCGACCTGGACGAACTGGGCCACAACACGGACCTCGCCCGGGCGGCCGCACCGGACACACCGCGGGTCTGGGACGATTGCGCCGACAATACCTGCTTCCTGTGGGAGCGCGGCAAAAAGGACGAGACCGACGCGGCCTTTGCGAAGGCCAGACACGTCGTGCCGTTTGAGATCGTCAACAACCGGATCGTCGTCAATTCGATGGAGCCGCGCGGCGCGCTGGGCGACTTCGAAACCGACACCGGGCGCCTGGTGCTCTATGTCGGCAGCCAGGGTGCCAACAATATGCGTCGCATCCTCGCCGGTGCCGTGTTCGGCGTTGAAGAAGACGAGATGCGCATCGTGACACCCGATGTCGGCGGCGGTTTCGGCATGAAAATCTTCACCTACCATGAATATGCGCTGGTGATGTTTGCGGCGCGGCAACTCCGGCGTCCGGTGAAATGGACACCCGACCGCAGCGAGAGCTTCATTTCCGATACGCAAGGCCGCGACAACATCACCAAAGGCGAAATCGCCCTGGACGACGACGCAAAGTTCCTCGGGCTGCGGATCGAGACCACGGCAAACCTGGGCGCCTATCTGTCAACCGCCGGCGCGCTGATCCCGACCAATGCCGGCACCCGCGTTCTCGGCTGCGTCTATGACTTCCCGGCCGCACATGTCACCGTGCGCGGCGTATTCACCAACACGGTGCCGGTCGACGCCTACCGCGGCGCCGGCCGCCCGGAGAACATCTACATCACCGAACGCGCCATCGACCACGCCGCCGCGACACTCAACATGGACCCGAGCGAACTGCGCCGGCGCAACTATCTGAAACCGGATCAGCTGCCCTACGTCACGGCCATGGGCGAGACCATCGACAGCGGCCAGTTCGAACGCGATCTGGACATCCTGCATGATCAGGCGGACATCGCCGGGTTTGCCGGCCGGCAGGCAGCCAGCCGTCAACAGGGCAAGCTGCGCGGCCTTGGCGTCATTTCCTACATGGAAGCGACGGCGGGGGCGCCGCAGGAGCGCGCCGAGATCCGCTTCAACGACGACGACACCGTCACCGTGTTCGCCGGTACGCAGTCGAACGGCCAGGGCCACGAAACCGCCTTTGCCCAGGTCGTTTCCGAACATCTGGGGATCGATTTCGACCGTATCAGCATCGTTATGGGCGATACCGACAAGGTGAAGGAAGGTTTCGGCACCGGCGGCTCCCGGTCGCTGTTATCGGAAGGTTCGGCGATTATCGACGCCAGCGGCAAGATCATCGAAAAAGGCAAGGCCATCGCCGGCCAACTGCTCGAAACCGCCATAGAAGATATCGAGTTCGGCGATGGCGAATTCCGTATCGCCGGCACCGACCGCCGTACCACGATCTTCGATGTCGCCAGGGCGGCACGCGACGAAGCGAACCTGCCTGACGGAATCGAACCCGGTCTCGACGAAGAAGGCTGGTTCCAGGGCGATTGCACCACCTTCCCCAATGGCGCGCACGCCTGCGAAGTGGAGATCGACCCGGAGACCGGCGTCGTCGAAATCGCGAAATACACGGTGGTCGACGATCTGGGCCGGCTGATCAATCCGATGCTGGTGGCCGGACAGGTCCATGGCGGTATCGCGCAGGGCGCCGGCCAGGCGCTGTTCGAGGATGCCGTCTACGACAACGAGAGCGGCCAGCTCGTCGCCGGCTCGTTCATGGACTACACCATGCCTCGGGCGCAGAACTTCCCCTCGATGAACGTGACCTTCAACGAAGAGGCACCGACGCAGAACAACATCCTTGGCGTGAAAGGGTGCGGTGAGGCTGGCGCCGTCGGCGCGCCGCCATGCGTGATCCAGGCCGTGTCGAACGCGCTTGGCGTCACCCACATCGACATGCCGGCCACACCGGAGAAGATCTGGCAGATACTGCAGCACCGTAGCAGCGCCGCGGCTTGATGCGAATTGTCACAGTTGTTGACCTGACGCACTGGTTTGCCAGGTTGCGAGTCGTCATGGCGCCATACTAGAGTTGTTAAGTTTGGTTAACACGGTGGGGGGCACGAAGCGCTGCCGATAACTCGGCGGCCTCGCAAGCCTTTGACGCACCACGAACGCCGGTCGACGGTTTCAACGACCATTGATCGGCAGAAAAAAGCCAGAACTGGCAAGGTGCGCCAAGCGACACGACTCCGGAACTCGACTGGTCGTGGCCCGCCGCTAAAGGCGCGGAGGCGATGTATGGCAAAGCGGGTGGCACCGGCTGAGCTGAAAGCAATGTTGGGCGACGGTGACGAACTGGCGCTGCTGGACGTGCGCGAAGAAGGCGCCCAGTCGGCGTCCCACCTGCTCTATGCAGCGCCCTTACCGTTGAGCCGGCTTGAGCTGCAGGTCAACCGCCTGGTACCGCGGAAGGCGACCCGCATCGCGCTGGTCGACGACGGCGGTGGACTTGCGGAGCGCGCGGCCGACCGCCTGATGGGACTCGGTTACACCGATGTCAGCCTGCTCGACGGCGGGATCGGCAGCTGGCAGGACGCCGGCTATGTACTGTTCTCCGGCGTGCATGTGCCGTCGAAGGCGTTCGGCGAGTTCGTCGAGGTCAACTACGACACCCCGCACATCGACGCGGATACGCTGAAATCGAAGATGGATGCGGGCGAGAAGCTGGTGATCCTCGACAGCCGGCCGCGTGACGAATACCAGGCAATGAACATTCCGACCGGGATCGACTGCCCGGGCGCGGAACTCGCCTATCGCGTCCACGACGTTGTCGACGATCCGGATACGCTGGTGGTGGTGAATTGCGCCGGCCGCACCCGCAGCATCATCGGTGCCCAGTCGTTGATCAACGCCGGCATCACAAATCCGGTGATGGCGCTGAAGAACGGCACCATGGGCTGGCATCTCTCGGGATACACGCTGGAGCGCGGCCAGACGCGGCATGCGCCGGACGTTAGCGCCAAGGGCCTGAAAGCGGCGCAGGCCTGCGCCGCACGCGTGCGCGAGCGCTTCGACGTGCAGACGATCGATCGGTCGACGTTGCAACGCTGGCAGGACGGAGCGGATCAGCGCACGCTCTATGTGCTCGATGTACGCTCGCCCGAAGAATATGCCGCCGGCCATCCGATCGGCATGCCAAGCGCACCGGGCGGGCAATTGGTACAGGAAACCGAAACCTGGTGCGCAACGTTGGGCGCACGGATTGTGCTGGTCGACGATAACGGCGTGCGCGCGTCGATGACGGCATCGTGGCTGGTGCAGATGGGCTGGGAAGCCGTGGTGCTGGAAAGCGGCCTCGATGGCTTCGAGATGGAGGCCGGCCCTTATCGCGATGCCCCGGCACGGATCGGCGATGTCGCGACCAACTGGGTCGAGGCCGGTCAGTTGGCCGAATGGCTGGCCGCCGGAGAAGCCGTGGTCGTCGATCTGGGCAGCAGCAAAGAGTATGACGCCGGCCATATTCCCAGTGCCTGGTGGGCCGTCAGGGCACGACTGGCAACGGCGCTGCCAAAGCTGCCATCGGCGGCCAGGCTGGTCTTCACCTCGCCCGATAGCCTACTGGCACAACTGGCCGCGCCGGAAGCGTCGGAGCTGACGGATGCCGACGTCCTGGTCCTGAAGGGCGGGACGGCCGCCTGGCAGGCAGCGGGCCACGAACTGACCGCCGGGCTGGAAAACATGGCCGACGAACGCGACGATGTTTGGCTGAAACCCTACGACCACGACAAAAGCATAGAGGATCGCATGCGCGAGTATCTGACCTGGGAGATCGATCTCGTCGGCGAGATAGAGCGCGATGGCGATCATCGCTTCCGGTTGTTCGGCTGAGGTCGGCCCGATGTTTTCTCGCGCTCTTATAGCGATCTCGGTCGGCGCGCTGTTGCTTGCCGGGGCCGCAACGGCCCAAACCGTCGGCGAAGCCGGTCAGGGGTCTGCCCTTGGCTCGATCGAGGAGATCCGCAAGCAGATCGAACAGCAGTGGGACGGTCGGCCCGGGCAGGTGGTGAAGGGCACCATCGGCGTCGTGGGCATGGCCATCGCGCTCAGTGCTGCAAAGGAAGCAGTGTCGCTGGAGGGCGCATTGCGCGGCGACGGTTCCGTCAGTGCGAGCAGTAGCGCGGTGAGCGGTCCCGGCGGCGGTAGCAGCACGACCACATCGTCAACAACCAGCACGAACTGATCGTGTCTGCGCCGACCGATATGTCCGATGCAATCGCCGTGATCGGCGCCGGGGTCGTCGGTCTGTGCTGCGCGCGGGCCCTGCAGCGCGACGGCCGCAACGTGGTGCTGATCGACCCGGACGAGCCCGGCAGCGGCACCTCCTATGGCAATGCCGGCATCCTGTCGACGGGATCGGTGGTGCCCGAAGCGACGCCGGGGCTGTGGAAGCGTCTGCCCAAGATGCTGACCGATCCTCTGAGCCCGCTCGCCATTCGGCCGACCTATGCCCCGGTACTGCTGCCCTATTTTCTGCAACTCGTGCGCAACAGCACGCCGTCGCGGATCGAAGAGTTGTCGACGGCAATTGCCAATCTGGTCGTTCCCGGCATCGACAGCTATCGCCAGCTGCTGAACGACAGCGACGTACCGACGCAACTGATCCGCCACAACGGCTGTCTCTACCTGTATGAAACCGAGGCGATCAAGCGCGGTGCGGAGGCCGACAACGATCTACGCCGTGCCCGCGGTATCAATATCGACGTGCTGGGCCCGGACGAGACCAAGCAGATGTTACCCTCGCTGGGCATACCGGTCGCGGGCGCGGTATTGGCGACGGAGTCCGGCCACACGATCAATCCGCTCGGTCTGTCGCAAGCGCTGGCGGACCTGATCCGCGGCGACGGCGGAACGTTCCTGCGCGCGCGTGTCACCGGATTCGACCTGCACGACAACAAGGTCGCTGCTGTGAAGACGGATCAGGGCGATCACGCCGTCGCCGGGGTCGTCATCGCCGCCGGCGCCTTTTCCCGCCCGCTAGCCGCGGCACTCGGCAGCAAAGTGCCGCTGGAGACCGAACGCGGTTACCACGTGATGCTGCCGACACCGAACATCGACCTGCGCCTGCCGATCCTGGTCGGCGGGCACGGTTATGCGGTGACGCCGATGGAGAACGGTCTGCGGGTTGCCGGCACGGTCGAGTTCGGCGGCCTGAAGGCGCCGCCCAACTATCGCCGTGCCGACATTCTGTTGCGCCATGCGAAGCGGCTGTTCCCGGACTTGAACGATGCCGGCGCCGAGCGCTGGATGGGTTACCGGCCATCGCTGCCGGATTCCCTGCCGGTGATCTCGCGATCGCCGCATGTGGACAATGCGTCGTTCGCCTTTGGGCACGGCCATCTCGGCCTGTCCCTGGCCGCGGTCACCGGGCGGATGATCGCCGACATGACCGCCGGCCGTACCCCTGTTGTCGACCCTGTACCCTATCGTATCGATCGGTTTTGAGTATGCCTGCGCTAGACACACTTGGTATTTCGCCGTTTCGCCCGCGTAGCCCCTGGTGGGGGCCGGACCTGCAGACACTGCGCAATTTCCTGGTCGCGCCGCCGGCGGACCTGCCCGGTGAGCGGGTGTGGTTCGATACCAACGACGGTACCGGCGACCGTATGGCCGCTCTCGTCAACCGTCCGCTCTACGCAGCAAAGCAACGCTCGACGGTCATTCTGATCCACGGCCTCAGCGGGTCGGAAAACAGCCTCTACATGGCGCCCTCGGCGCGCCATTTTCTCGATGCCGGCCACACGGTGATACGGCTGAACCTGCGCGGCGCCGGCCCATCGCGCAACACCTGTCACGACCATTACCACGCCGGCCGGAGCGAAGACCTGCGGCACGTCATCGATGCGCTGCCCGACAACATGACGAGCCACGGCGTGGTTCTGGTCGGGTTTTCGCTGGGCGGCAGCCTGGCGATCAAGTATCTGGCCGAGTCCGGGCCGCATCAGCCGGTGGCGGCACTGGTGTCCGTCTCGGCACCGATCGACCTGACCGACACCTGCCTGAACATGTTGCGCCGGCGCAACAGCATCTATCACCAGCGACTATTGAGCGACTTCAAGCGCGAACGCATCACACTGGGCGACGCCTACACGCCGGAAGAGACCGCGGTTATTGAGGCGGCGCGCAATTTCCTGGAACTTGACGATAGGTTCTTCGCCCCGAGGTTCGGCTACGCCAATGTGTGGGATTATTACGCACGCTGCACGGCGGAGCAGTTTCTCGACGATATTCGGGTGCCGACGCTGATGATCCATGCCCTGGACGACCCGATCGTGCCGGCGACGGCCTATCAATCCTACCGCTGGCACAACAACATGCACCTGCATCCGCTGTTGCCGGAAAACGGTGGGCACGTCGGTTTTCACGGCGCCGACCCGACACCGTGGTATCTGCATTCGATGAGCCGGTTTCTGGCCAAATTCGGCGCCGACTAGCCCTTATTCGAACCAGTCGTCCACACTCTTTGTCACAGAGTTATCCACAGGATTTGGTATCGTTCTAGGTTTGTTCCTACATCATATATTGTCGAAAAGGCCTTCGATCGATATACTGTGCCATCAGTGGTACCCCACTGGATCGAGGTTGGAAGGAACAAGAACGATGGCCGTCAACTGGACCGATGAGCGCGTTGAATCGCTGACCCGCATGTGGCGGGAAGGTCTCACCGCGCGGCAGATCGCAGAAGCGCTGGGTGATGGCATCACGCGCAACGCTGTGATCGGCAAGGCCAATCGGCTCGGTCTGTCGAAGCCAACCAAATCGTCGGTCACGCGTCAGCAGCGCAAGGTCGAGCGCGAGCACAAAGTGCGTCCGCTGCGGGCGCCGGAAGGCGATGGCGCGACGATCTTCAATCTCACGGCATCGACATGCCGGTGGCCGATCGGCGATCCGGGCGACAGCGATTTTCATTTCTGCGGCGCAAAGTGCGAGCCGGGTCAGCCTTACTGCGAGTATCACGCCTCGATGGCGTATCAGGTGCCGCAGCCGAAATCGAACCGCCGGAACATCGCATAAGGTCTTTCCTTCGAACGGCAGGCGCGAGACGCGTCTCGACATTCCCGGTCCAGGCCGTTAAAGCCTGATCGGGATGGGTATATTTCGTTTACTAGCTGGTCTGGGTTTGGCAATCGCCATCTGCATCGCAGGTGTCGTCGCGTCAGCGCAGCAGGCCGGTGACGCGCCGTTGCCCCCAAGCAATTTCGAGCTGCGTCTGCAGGAACATCAGGCCAGGGCCGCCGAGCGAAAGAAAGCGCTGGCCGGACGGACCGAGTCGCGACTGCGCAAGTTGACCGGTGACGGCAGAGTGGCGGGCACATCCGAGGCAGCCGAAGCAGGGACCGGCAGCCTCGACATCGGCCTGCCGGTCAAGGCGATCATCGCCGCGGCCATTGCCATCGCCGCATCGAACGCCCTTGCCGACGATGCCGCCGACGAAGGCGAAGGCGGCGGCAGTTCGGCCAGCAGTTCCGTCACCAGCACGACCAGCACCAACTAGCCGACGGCGACCGTCGTCAGTCGGCCCGTCGATCTCGACATGCCGGACACGTGGCGCAACAATGGCCCCGAGCAACCGAGCACGGGGAAGCCGATGTCGAAGTGGATTGAGACGTACCGCGGCGCCGTCATGGCGTCGGAATATGACCCTGACTCCCACATGAACACGCCGAGCTACGTCTCGCGGTTCGATCAGGCGACCTGGTTCCTGCTGTCCACCATCGGCGTGACACCGGATGCCATGAAGAAAAGCAACCGCCGCATCGCCATCGTCCGTCAGGGTTTTCAGTATCTGGACGAGCTGAAAGGCGGGCAACTGCTCATCGTCCACAGCGGCTTCGTCGCCGTCGGCAAGAAACACCTTAGGTTCCAGCACCGCATGTTCGACGCCATCGACGACCGGATGGTCGCGACCAGCGACTGCACCGCCGTCGAGGCCAGCCTGAAAACCGGGCGGTCGGTGGCTCTGCCGGCGGCGCACCGCAAGGCCGCCGAGTCCCACCTCGTGACGACGAACGTTGCCGACGTTACGGGATTGAGCTGATGCACGCCTGCCTGACACATCTGGACCGCGGCTGGCGCACGATGGGCATAGCGGCCATCGCCATAGTGCTGGCCGCAACGTCATCGCTCGCGGTCGAGCTGCAAGGCCATCGCGGCGCGAGGGGTTTGTTACCCGAGAACACGATGCCCGCCTTTGAAGCGGCACTCGCCAATGGCGTCGACGTCCTGGAACTCGATACCGGCGTTACCAAGGACGGGCATGTGGTCGTGCATCACGACATTCGCCTGTCGCCGGATATTGCGCGCGCGACGAACGGCAAGTGGATCGCCGAACCGGGGCCATTGTTGACGTCACTGACGCTGGCGGAACTGCGTCAGTTCGATGTCGGCCGCGCGCGCCCGGACGGCCGTGTCGCCCGCCGGTTCAAGCAGCAACGACCGGTCGACGGCACGCAGGTGCCGACACTGTCGGAGGTTCTGGCGCTGGGGCAACGGCAAGGTAACGAGACGCTTGGCTTCAACGTCGAAACCAAGCTGAACCCGCACAAACCCGGCGACACCATGGAGCCCGATGTGTTCGCACGCGCCGTGCTGTCTGCCGTGTCGGAGGCCGGACTGCAAGACCGGGTTACGATCCAGTCATTCGATTGGCGCACCCTGCGCGCCGCGAAGGAAATGGCACCGGAGGTTACGACCGCCTGCCTGACTGCGGAGCAGAACTGGCTGAACAACCTGGAGATTGGGCAGCCTGGAACGTCGCCCTGGACGGCAGGCATCGATGTCGACGACCATGACGGGTCGCCGGCCCGCTCGGTGCAGGCCGCCGGCTGCGATATCTGGTCACCGTTTCATCGTGACGTCAGCCAGGCCCGGCTGGCAGAAGCACATGCCCTCGGCCTCAAGGTGATCGTCTGGACCGTCAACAAGGCATCCGACATGAAGCGGTTGGCGGAAATGGGCGTCGACGGCATCATCACCGACTATCCGGATCGAGGCGCCGACGCACTGAAATCGTTCCGATAATCGATCACAGCCGCCATGACCGACGACAGCGAGGACGAAGCGCGGGCTCGGACACAAGAAACGCCAGCTTCCAGCGACGTCGCCTTTTCCCCAGCGGTCAAAGCACAACAGGAAAAGCACGGTTCGCGAGGCCGGTTTGCCGATCTCGAACGGCGCGGCGGTTGGGACAGCAGAATCAGCCAGGATCTGGCGACCTTCATTTCGCGGCGCGAGTCGTTCTACTTCGCCACGGCCAATGCCGAAGGTCAGCCCTACATTCAGCACCGCGGCGGACCACCCGGTTTTCTGCAGGTTCTCGACGACACGACGCTCGGGTTTGCCGACTTTGCCGGAAATCAGCAATACATCACACTCGGCAACCTGTCGGAGAACGACAAAGCCCAGATATTCCTCATCGATTACGCCAACCTGCGGCGGGTGAAGATCTGGGGACGTGCCCGTGTGGTCGAGGATGACGGCGCGCTACTGACCAGATTGAGCGATCCGGCCTACGCAGGCCGGCCCGAGCGCTGCATTCTGTTCGACGTCAACGCCTGGGACGTGAACTGCCCACAGCACATCACCCGGCGGTTCAGCGAGGCAGAACTGACGCCATCCATCCAGCGCCTGCACCAACGCATTGCCGACCTGGAGGCGGAAATCGCTGTCTTGCGCGCCGACGGCGGAAAGACGGGCGACCCGGCCTGAGCCCACGCGGGTTCGGCCAGAACAAAACAACCGTGTTGGGAAAATTGTCGGCCTGCCACACGCAGGCTAACCGCTTGTTAACCCTACACATTCATTGTGTGCGGCCACTTGAACCAAAAAACGACGACGTGAGCCGCAATGCAACAGTCCGCCCTTCCCGCCCAGCCCTCACCTGAGTCCGAGCCAGCCGGCAGCCGTACGGCCACCGGTGTCCTGCGGGAGCTTGAGGATGAGATCGGCAAACTGAGCCGGTTCGCCAAGGAGATCGAGGCCATCGCGCAGCAGACCAAGCTGCTGGCGCTGAACGCAACGATCGAGGCCGCACGCGCCGGCGAGGCGGGCCGTGGCTTCGCCGTCGTCGCGGGCGAAGTGAAGACCCTTTCCGGGCAGACCGAAAACGCCACCAAGGAGATCGCCGAGGTCCTGAACCGCCTTAACGCGAAGATGTCGGAACTTGGCGATCTGACGCACGAAACGTCGAACGACCGCGCACCCGACGATGCGGCCGCGCTGCCGGCCGGCAGCACCGGCACAAGCGCCACCGTCGCACCGGCCGCCACCGTATCCGAGCCGGCTGCACCAGCGCCGACGCCAACGGTCGCGCCGACCAAGGCACCGGCCAGTGGCGCGGAGCCCGATGCCGAACAAAAGCGCATCGTCGCGGAGACATTTGCCCAGATCGAGGGCGACGCCGACAAGGCGGCCGAGCTCTTCTACAACCGGCTGTTCGTCATCCGACCGGACCTGCAACCGCTGTTCACCGGCGACATGGTCGAGCAGGGACGCAAGCTGATGTCGACGCTGCAGCTCGCGATTGCCGGCCTGAAGGATGTCGAGAAGCTGGCCCCCGCGCTGAAGACGCTTGGCGCGCGGCACCGCGAGTATGGCGTCAAGGACAACGATTACGACAGCGTTGCCGAAGCCCTGTTGTGGACACTGGAACAGGCATTGGGCGAAGCCTTCACCGACGAGGTCGCCGAAGCCTGGGCCATGGTCTACACCACGCTGGCCAACGTCATGCGCGACGGCGCCAACGTCGAAGCAAGCTGACGCGCTTCAGCTACGTGGAACCGGTCTCAGCGGTCTAGACCCGCCGCGCCGGCAACACCCGCAGCATCGAATCGCCGACACCACCGTCGGCCACGATATTCTGACCCGAAAGATAGCCGGCATCGGGCCCCAGCAGGAACGCCACCACGCCGGCGATGTCGGTTGCGGGATCGGCGATCCTGCCGGCCGGTACCATGGCCTCCCGCGCCCGGCGGAAATCCGTATCCTCGTAATTCACCTCGGTCATCGGCGTAATGACCATGCCGGGCGACACCGCATTCACCCTGATTCCGTCAAACGCCCACTCCTGTGCCATCAGGCGCGTGAGCATGATCAGACCGGCCTTGCTGATGCTATAGGCGCCGAGGCCAGGCTGCGGCGTTACGCCGGACATCGATGCGACCGTGACAATACTCCCGCCGGTCTCCTTCAGCGCCGCGTGCGCGGCGCGGCATAACAGCCAGACCGACCGCAGATTCACATCCATCAACCGGTTCCAGTCCGCAAGCTCGGTCGTCAGCAGATTGCCGGTCTTGCTGATGCCGGCATTGGCGACGACGGCATCCAACCCGCCCATTCCCGCAGTCGCACCTTCAACGAGGCGTGCGGGTACGTCGGGATCGCTCAAATCGCCGGTCTGAACCTGCGCCGCCGCACCGATCCGACCAAGTTCATCGGCGAGTGCCTGCAGCTCATCCGGATGCGACGATCCGCACAATGTCACGTGAAGGGCGTCGCCGGACGCTTTGCTGTCCGCCGCCAAACGGCGACAGACAGCCGCCCCGATACCGCGTCCTGCCCCGGTCACCAGCACACGCATGCCTCGCCTCCCTCGCCCTTAACGCTTTGTCCAGCTCATCATGGCGACAATCCCACAGGCCCATACCGCCCGTCATCAGAAGCTTTGACTTGCGCGCCAAGAGGGCGTGAAATGCGGTTGTTTCAAGATTACCGGGCCATACCGATCCACAGGACGCCGCCGGCGAAAGGCCCTGGCCGAACTGGCAACGAGGATTCCACAACATGACCGATCAGACCGTCCGCCCCAATTCCCCCGCTGCGCGCGATATCGCGCATTATCTGCACCCCTACACAAACCTGTCGCAGCACGAGCAGACCGGCCCGCACATCGTGACCAAGGGCAAGGGCATCTACGTCACCGACGACCAGGGCCGTGAATACATCGAGGGACTGGCGGGACTGTGGTGCACGGCATTCGGTTTCGGCGAAGAGGAACTGGTCAACGCGGCCGTGCAGCAGATGCGCGAGCTACCCTACTACCACGGCTTTGCCGGCAAGTCGGTGAACCCGGCCATCGACCTGGCGGAGAAGCTGAAGGAAATCGCACCGGGCGACTTCTCGAAGGTCTTCTTCGCCAACTCGGGGTCGGAGGCGAACGACACCGTGGTGAAGATGGTCTGGTACTACAACAATGCCATCGGCCGGCCGGAGAAGAAGAAATTCATTTCACGCCTCCGCGGTTATCACGGCGTCACCGTGGTCGCCGGCAGCCTGACCGGTTTGCCTTACGCCCAGGCCGATTTCGACCTGCCGCTGCCGTTTGTCCGCCACACGATGACGCCGGACTACTACACGGGCGCCGAGCCGGGCGAGTCGGAGGAGGATTTTGCTTCGCGCTGCGCACAGGCGCTGGAAGACCTGATCATCGAAGAAGGACCGGAGACGGTCGCCGCCTTCATTGCCGAGCCGGTGATGGGTGCCGGCGGGGTGATCATTCCGCCGAAGACGTATTTCGAGAAGATTCAGGCGGTATTGAAAAAGTACGACGTGCTTATGGTGGCGGACGAGGTGATCTGCGGCTTTGGACGGACCGGCAATATGTGGGGCAGCCAGACGTTCGGCATCGAGCCGGATATGATCAGCTGCGCCAAGGCGCTGTCATCTGCCTATCTGCCGATCTCGGCCGTGTTCATCAAGGAACCGATGTACCAGGCGTTCCGCCAGAATTCGGAGAAGCTGGGAACGTTCGGCCACGGCTACACCTACACCGCGCATCCCGCCTGCGCCGCCGTCGCGCTACGCGCCCAGCAGCTCATGGAAGAGCGTAATGTGCTGGCGCATGTGCGCGCCGCCGCGCCACGCTTTGCCGAGCGCATCAACGGCTTTGCCGATCACCCGCTGGTCGGCAATACACGCGCTGTCGGCCTGATCGGTGCCGTCGAACTGGTCGCCGACAAGGAGACCAAGCGCAAGTTCGATCCGTCGGCCAAGATCGGCCCGCTGGTTCAGCAGACCGTGCAGGAACATGGCCTGATCGTGCGCGCACTGCCGGGCGACATCATCGGCTTCTGCCCGCCGCTGATCATTGAAGAGAACGAGATCGACGAAATGTTCGACCGGTTCAGCCGGGCAATGGACGACATGACCAATCAACTGCGTGCGTCCGGCCAGGCGGCGCAGTAGGCGGGTGCTGTAACTGCTGTCGAGCGTGGCGATTGCCGTTGCATAAGACGCGGCGGCGCCGATTCGATATACCCCAGACAGGAAGAAGGCCGGTGCTTTTGGCACCGGCCTTACTTTTCGCGAAACTGAAATGCGCTACGGCATCAGCACCGATGGCGCCAATGCCGACCCGTCACTTCTTCTTCGCGGCACATGGATTGCAGGGGCTGCAAGCTTTCTTGGCTGCACAGGGGTTGCAACCGCCGCAGGCCTTCTTCGCGGCGCAGGGGTTGCAGGCGCTGGCTTTCTTGGCAGCGCATGGATTGCACGCCTTCTTCGGTGCGCAGGCGGCAATCGCGGCCGGCAAGCTGGCAGTTGCCGTCATCGTCGCGATGGCAGCGCTGGTGAGAACGCGTTTCAACATGGTCAAGCCTCCGTTGGTCATAGCGGGAAATCCCGTACGGCAAACGTGGCGTTTGGCCATTGCGAACGCGAATCAATTGATGCTCACACGTAGTTGATCATCGACGCAACTGTTCAGTTGCTGCGTGCCGCGCCTTCAAAACCCTGCAGGAAAGACACGAGATTGGTGCCCAGTTCGTCACAGAGATAGCCGCCTTCCTGAACCAGAACCGTCGGCAGGCCGAGTTGCGCGATCGCCGCCGCCATCCGGGCAAAGCCGTCAGTCGTAATCGACAGGATGCCAAGCGGGTCGTTCTCCTGGGCATCGAGGCCAAGCGAAACCAGCAGCACGTCGGGCTTGTAGGCAACAATCGCATCGAGCGCGCCGGCCAGGACGTCGAGGTAGGCGTCATCGCCGGTGCCACGCGGAAGCGGCAGGTTCAGGTTCGTGCCCTGCCCGTCCCCGGCGCCACGCTCATCAACGTAGCCGGCGAAGAACGGATAGAATCCGGACGGGTCGCCATGCAGCGAGCAGAAAAGAACGTCCGGACGGTCATAGAAGATACCCTGCGTGCCATTCCCGTGATGGACGTCGACGTCGAGGATCGCCACCCGGTCCACCTTGGAGCGACAGAACTGCGCGGCGATGGCGACATTGTTCAGGAAGCAGAAGCCGCCGGCCTGGTCGGCATAGGCGTGATGTCCCGGTGGCCGGCACAGCGCATAGGCAACCGGCGCGCCATCGAGGACAAGACCGGCCGCCGTCAAGGCCACCTGCGCCGAGTCGAGCGACGCCGCCCAGGTACCTTCGCTGACCGGACAGGCCGTATCGGCCATGTAATACCCGGCACGCCCGATGATCGATTGAGGCCGTCCCGACATATGCCGACCGGGATGAACGTTCGCAACGATCTCTGCACTCGCGTTGCTCAGCCGCCGCCATTCGGCGATGCCGTTCTGCAGAAAGTCCAGGTAGTCCTGCGGATGGACCGCGGCAATCGGCGCCAACCCGTGGTCCCGCGGGGGCGACAAGGTATAGCCCGCGCCTTCCAGCGCTGCGACCAGACGTGCGGCGCGCTCGGGACACTCGGGCGATGGCGATATCCGCCCGGCAGACATGAACCCTTCAGGGTCGTGGTGCCGATGGCCGTCGCTGTAGATGACCTGCATTTTGACGATGGCTCCTTCTTAATCCGGCGTGGCGGTTATACGTGCTGCCCGCCGTTGATATGGATCTCTGCCCCGTTCACGTAGCTGGACTGGTCCGTGCACAGGAAGTAGATCGTCTTTGCGACCTCTTCCGGCGTTCCAAGCCGGCGCATCGGAATGGTCGGCGCCATCCGTTCCTCCGTATCCGGCGACAAAATCTCGGTCTTGATCTCACCCGGCGCGATGGCGTTGACGCGAATGCCATGTGGCGCGAAATCCGCCGCCATCTCCCGCGTCAGCCCGGCGAGTGCCGCCTTCGATGTGGCGTAGGCGGTTCCGGCAAACAAGTGAACCCGGCTGCCGGCGATCGAGGTGACGTTCACCACCGAGCCTTGGCCCTGCTGAAGCTGGTCGAACAGGCCGCGGGCCAGCATGATCGGCGCGAAGAAGTTGACCTGAAAAACATGCTGCCAGGTTTCAGCGCCCGTAGTGAGGCTGCTCAGCCGCACCCCATCGGCACCCTTCGGCGAAATGCCGGCGTTGTTCACCAGAGCGTTCAACGGCCCACCATCGAGCCGCGTTTTCAGCTCGGCAATGCCCCGCTCGACGTCTGCGGGATCGGCGAGATCAATCTGCAGATGATCTTCGGGCCCGGCTTCCCAAGGACAGTCCTCGGGAAAGGCGTATCGCGAGCAGGTAATGACGCGCCATCCGGCACTTGAAAACCGCTTCACCGTCGCATGGCCGATGCCGCGACTGGCACCCGTCAACACCAACGTCCGCCTGATGTTATCCTTGTTCGCCATCGTTCCAACCGCCAACTGAACTGCCCCGACAGGCGCACTATAGCGCGTCAGGGTGACCGGACGGCAAAAGCTTTAGTCTGTTGCCGCCGGCGGCAGGATGGCACGGGCAGCAGCAACCGTATCCACGACCGAGCCACCGGCTGCGATGCGGTGCCAATTGATCGGTCCCAGGTCCGACCTCATCTGCGCCCGCATGACCTCGACGTCGGCATCGGACGCATCGCCTACCCGCTCCTCGATACGGTGCGCCAGCAAATCGGCTGGCGCGTCCAGCCAGATGCCGACGAACGGCACCCCGGCGGCCAGCGCCACGGCTTCCAGTTTCGCCCGCGACTCCGTATCGCCATGGACCCCGTCGACAATGACTGCTGCGCCGGCCGCGAGCGACGTCGCGGCATGCTGACGCAGCGCGTCGTATACCCGGGCGCTCACCTCGGGCGCGTAGGCGTCAGACGGTAACGAGGTTTCCGGTTCCACACCCATGAGTGCCTTTCGGGCCTCATCGCTGCGCAGGCACACAGCGCCCGGCGTCGCGCCGATATCGGGTGCCAGTGCGGCTGCAATCGTCGATTTTCCGGTACCGGAGACACCGCCGACACCAATGAGGACCGGGGAACGGGGCGTCAGAAAGTCGCGGGCGATAACAAGATACTGGCGCGCCTCTTCCTCGAATTTGTAGCCATCCGGCGCGCTGCGCGCGGTGGTGGCCGAAACATGTGCCCGAATTCCGGCCCGAAGCGAGAGGTAGACCGGCAGGCCAGCGAGACCGGCAAAGTCCCGGGTGTGCAACAGGTAGCGGCTTAGCACACAGTTGGCTGCCTGCTTCAGATCACGATGCCAGAGATCCATGAGCAGGAACGCCATGTCATACAGGACATCGATCCGGGCAAGGCGGTCATCGAACTCGATAGCGTCGAACAGACGCGGCTCGCCATCGTCCAGGAAGATGTTGCGCAGATGCAGATCGCCATGACAGTGGCGCACCGCGCCGCGTCGCCCACGTTCCGAAAAGAACGCCCGCCGGACGTGAAGCATCGACTTCAGTCGGGTATTCAGCGCATCGACGTCAGACGCCGGAAACACCGACGGGACGAAGGCGTCGATGACTTTTGCATTCATGCCCGCCGTTCGCGTCAATTCGGCGGCCCAATCGACTTCGGGCAAGACTTCCGCATCCGCATGGAAGGCAGCAATGGCATCGGCCAGGCGACGGGCCAGCGGCAGACCGAATTCGCCGGCCCTGGCAACGTCGTCCAACAGGGCATCGTCGGCAAACCGACGCATGTGAACCAGCCAGTCGACGACCTCACCGTCACCGTCGAGATTCAAATCTCCGGAAGCACCACGTCTGACGGCCAGGAGGTCGACGTACAGGTCGGGTGCTGTGCGCCGATTGAGGCGCAGCTCAGCCTCGCAAGCGGCGTGGCGAAGCGGCAGCGTGGAAAAATCGAGAAACGGCAGTTTTACCGCCTTCTTTAACTTGTAGGCGTCAGGACCCACCAGAAAGACGTGCGCGATGTGCGTCTCGCGATGCGCGATATCGGTGTCGTGCGAGAGTCCGTAGCTCAACGGGTCGCTCAGAAACGCAACGATGTCGCCCTGCGGATCAGGACGGCGGGTGCTGGAAATGCGACGTCTCCTCATCGATTCCGGCCGGGTCCTGATGAATGATCACTTCGGCATCCGGGAACTTGCGCAGGATTTCGAGTTCGACGGCATCGGCGATGTTGTGTGCCTCGGTGAGGGTCATGTCGCCATCGAGTTCGAGGTGGAGCTGAATGAAGGCCTGCACGCCGGACGACCGCGTTCGCAGGTCGTGCACGGACTCCACACGCGGGTGCGCAATGGCTATTTCGCGAATGACCTGCCGCTGATCGTCGGGCAACTCACGGTCCATGATCTGGTCGAGCGACCGCCGGAAGATGCCCCAGGCGCCGAAGACGATGTAGAACGCGATACCAATAGCGAACAGCGGGTCGGCATAGACCAATCCCAGTTCGGTCACCATGACGATCGCGACGATAACCGCCAGGTTGGCCAACAGGTCGGCCTTGTAGTGCAGCGAATCCGCCGAGATGGCGAGTGAATTCGTGCGGCGAATGACGAAATACTGGAACCCGACCAAGGCAATCGTCAGTGCAATCGACAGCACCATGACGGCGATGCCGATGTCGCTGCTCACGATCGGCCGCGGTGTGAACAGGCGATGCCCGGCTTCGATGAGCAGGAACAGCGCCGAGCCGGCGATGAACGTCGACTGCGCGAGGCCGGCCAGGGCCTCGGCCTTGCCGTGACCGAAGCGGTGCTCGTGGTCGGCCGGAGTCAGCGCCTGCCGCACCGCGTAGAGGTTTATGAGCGAGGCACCCAGGTCGAGGCCGGAGTCGATCAGTGAACTCAGGATGGCGACCGAGTCCGTCAGCCACCACGCCGCCAGTTTGGCGACAACCAGCACCGTCGCGACGGCGACAGACGCATAAGTCGCCACGCGCATCAGCGTGCTTGAATCGGCGGATCCGGTCGCGGTCACGTTTTCGTCAGTCCATTCCAGCGGTGCAGCGCCAGTGGCCAGCGCCATGGGGTGCGTCCGGGTTTACCAATATTATCACATTGTTAGGTTGCATTTCGGAGCCTACTTACCGGACGCACCGACTATTGTCATCGACGCCGAACCATTCGATTACATATATTCGCGTAACGAACGGAAAGCGGCATACCGGGGCGACCGACCTTTAGGCGCTTCGAACGAGGGTTAAGACACCATGCGTGTATTGAAGCTTGCAGCAGTTGCGGTTGTGGCCATCGGCCTGGCGGCATGCGAACAGCAGAATGGCGGCAACAAACAGACGATCGGCACGCTGCTCGGCGCTGCCGGCGGCGCCGTCGCCGGCGCCCAGTTCGGCAAGGGCCGCGGTCAGATCGCCGCCGTCGCCGTTGGCACCCTGCTGGGCGCACTTGCCGGCAGCGAGATCGGCAAGTCGCTTGATCGCGCGGACCGGCTGGCGATGGAGCAGACCACCCAATCGGCCCTGGAGACCGGTCGGTCAGGTGAGGAAGTCGTCTGGCGCAATCCGGACAGCGGGCACAGCGGCACAGTGACGCCGGAACCCGCCTACCAGAAATCGGACAACACCTATTGCCGCGAGTATCAACAGACGGTGACGATCGGCGGCAAGACCGAGGAGGCCTATGGCACCGCCTGCCGCCAGCCTGACGGTACCTGGAAGATCGTCGACAACTAGTCGGCCGTCATTCCCGGCAGGTCCTGGCCGCGGGGCCGGTATGCGTTGCCGGATATTCGCCTGGTTGCTCTGTGCGGCGCTATTGACCGGCGGAGATCTGGCGCTGGCGGCAAGCGTCGGACCAACGCCCGAGCAACAGGAAGAGCTTGGCCGCGGCGCGTTGGCCGACCGCCAACAAGTCGACGACGCCTTTGGACGTGGGGTGGCCGCCTACGAAGCCGGCGACTACCGCATCGCCTATGAATGGTGGATCCCGATGGCGCGGTCGGGCGATCCGGCCGCACAACGCAACATCGCGCACCTCTATCGTCACGGTCAGGGTGTCGAGAAAGACGCCAGCAGGGCCGTTGCCTGGTACCGACGCGCCGCCGACAACGGGCTGGCACGCGCACAGGCCAACCTCGCCGGCATGTATCTGCGCGGACACGGAGTCGAAGAAAACCACCGCGAAGCCGCGCACTGGTTCTCCAAGGCCGCGCTGCAAGGGCATGTGGTGGCTCAGTACAATCTCGGATTGATGTACATGCGCGGCCTGGGTGTCGAGCGCAACGAGGCCAAGGCGACCGGATGGTTCTATCTTGCCGGAAAGGCCGGACATGAGCCGTCGCTCGATGCGTTGGGCAAACTGGTGCGCGTCCAGTCCGGCCCGGTCGGTCCCGGCCTGCCGCCCAACGAAAACGAAGAGCTGGCTCCGGACGATCAGCCGGAAATGCCGAGTGCGGCAAAGCCGGACGCGCCGGCGGCCGACAACCCCGCCTACGTTCAGGATTCGCAACCGGCGAATTCGGCCACCGTCGTCGCCCGGCTGGCGCGTGCCCTTCAATCCGTGTTCCGGCGCAATCCGGAGACCGGCTATGTCGTTCCGGACGAAATTCCATCGTTGCAGCAGTCGTCCGATGATATCGACGGCCTGCCCACGTCAGCCAGCAGCTTCGATACCGCGCGGCGCGACCTACTGCCGCTGGCGGAGAGCGGTGACGCCGACGCGCAATATGAGCTCGCCCGCCTGCACCTGAACGGGGAAGACGGCGACGGCAGCACCGCGCTTGGCTATTTCTGGATGGCGCGCGCTGCGGCCAATGGGCACGCAACGGCAAAAGTCGAACAGGCGCGGTTGCGCCGCATACTCAGTGCCGGCGACCTCGACAAAGGCGAGCGCCTGCTGGCCGACTGGCAGACCGGGGATGGCTGATCGGGCCAGAATCTTTAACCTTTTCTGCCAAGTCCCATATTACAATGGTTAACCGTATGGCCGACCGCGCGGGCGCCGCTGCGGCCGGTTTTCTTGAGGAAACCCAGCCGTATGCGCGATCCCTACACGGTTCTGGGCGTGTCGCAGCACGCCAGCGATAGCGAGATAAAGCAGGCCTATCGCAAGCTGGCCAAGCAGTTGCACCCGGACCTGAACCCGGACGACCCGGTGGTGGCCGAACGCTTCAAGGAAGTGTCGGCCGCCTACAAGATCCTGGGCGACACCGATACGCGGCGGAAGTACGACGCCGGCGAGATCGGTCCGGATGGCGCACCGAAATCGCAGTTTCATTACGAGTATGCCGGCGGCGGACGCGGACGGGGCGAAACCGGCGGATTTGGCTTTGGCGGATTCGACGCCGACGACATCTTCAGTGAATTCTTCACCAACATGCGTGGCCCGCGGCGCGGCGGCTTTCGATCGGAGCCGCAACCGACGAGAGGTGACGACCGCCGCTACAAGATCACGGTCGACTTCCTCGATGCCGCCAAGGGCGCCACGCGGCGGATAAATCTGCCAAACGGCAAGATGCTCGATGTGCGCATTCCCGCGGGAATCGAAGACGGCAAGCAGATACGCCTGAAGGGCCAGGGCCATCCCGGCAAGAATGGTGGACCGGACGGTGATGCGCTGATCGAGGTGACCGTGCGCGAACACGAGCTGTTCAAACGCGATGGCTTCGATGTGCATGTCGACATGCCCGTGACGATCATCGAAGCCGTATTGGGCGCCAAGATCGAGGTGCCGACCATCGACGGCAAGGTCGCCATGACGGTGCCGAAGGGTGCCAATGCCGGCCGACCGCTGCGGCTGAAGGGGCGCGGCATACGAACCGGTCAGGGCGACGAACGCGGTGACCAGTACATCCGGCTGTCGATCATGCTGCCCGAGAAGATGGACCCGGACCTGGAAAAGCTGATCGGCAACTGGGCCAAATCGAACTACTACGACGTCCGCGGCGACCTTAAGACCGACTAGACGCACCGCCTACGGCAGCCGGTCGCCTAAAACGGCCGTTTTGTCCGGAATTCGCCTCAACCACACCATCCGCGCGGCGTGCCAGGCGTTGACCGCGTACGGGTTTGCTGTAGGATGCGCGCAACATCGAAAATTGGCGGATTCGAGGGGTTTTTGATGGCTCAGGCAGGATTGATGCAGGGCAAGCGCGGCCTCGTCATGGGCGTCGCCAACGACCGCTCGATCGCGTGGGGCATTTCCCGCGCCCTGGCTGACAGCGGGGCCGAACTAGCGTTCACCTATCAGGGTGAAGCATTGGCAAAACGCGTGCGGCCGCTGGCCGAATCCGTCGGCTCATCTATGGTCCTGCCCTGCGACGTGACCGACGACGACAGCGTCGACATGGTGTTCCGCACGCTTGAAGAGAGCTGGGGCACAATCGATTTCCTGGTCCATGCCATCGCCTACTCCAACAAGGACGAGTTGAAAGGCCGCTACGTCGATACCAGCGCCGAGAACTTCGAAACCTCGATGGATATCTCCTGCTACTCGTTCACCGCGATGGCGCGACAGGCGGAGCGACTGATGCCGAACGGCGGGTCGATCCTGACACTCACCTACTACGGCGCCGAACGGGTGATGCCACACTACAACGTGATGGGCGTGGCGAAGGCAGCTCTCGAAGCCAGCGTGAAGTACCTTGCGGCCGATCTGGGACAATCCGCCATACGCGTCAACGCCATCTCGGCCGGGCCGATCAAGACGCTGGCCGCCTCGGGCATCGGCGACTTCCGCTACATCCTGAAATGGAACGAGTACAACTCGCCGCTGCGGCGCAACGTCACCATCGATGAGGTTGGGGGCGCGGCGCTGTTTCTGCTGAGCGATCTCGGCACCGCCGTCACCGGCGAGGTCCATCACGTCGACTGCGGCTATCATGTCGTCGGCATGAAGGCGGTCGACGCGCCCGACATCGCCACCGCCTGAGAGGCAAGGCATCGGCCCTGGCCGGTTTCGCATCATGTCGCACAACACCTTCGGCCATCTGTTCCGCGTCACCACCTGGGGTGAGAGTCACGGGCCGGCCATCGGTTGCGTCGTCGACGGGGTGCCGCCGCGTTTGAAGCTAGGTGAATCCGACATTCAGCCCTGGCTCGACCGGCGCCGTCCCGGCGGCTCCCGCTTTGTGACCCAGCGGCGCGAACCCGATCAGGTTCGCATCTTGTCCGGCACCTTCGAGGGCGAAACCACGGGAACGCCGATCAGCCTGATGATCGAAAATGTCGACCAGCGGTCGAAGGATTATGGCGACATAAAAGACAAGTATCGCCCGGGCCACGCCGACATCGCCTACGAAGCGAAATACGGCATTCGCGATTATCGCGGCGGCGGCCGGTCATCGGCACGCGAAACGGCCAGCCGTGTCGCCGCCGGCGCCATTGCCCGCCGTGTTCTCGGCGACGGCATCGAGATCCGCGGCGCCCTTGTGCAGATCGGCGATCAAACCATCGACCCGGCGCGGTGGGACTGGGCCACGGTCGACGACAATCCGTTCTGGTGCCCCGACAGCGTTGCAGCGCGCGACTGGGAAACCTACCTCGATGCCGTGCGCAAACGCGGCTCGTCCGTCGGTGCGGTGATCGAGGTGCATGCGAGCGGCGTTCCAGCCGGCCTCGGCGCGCCGATTTACGGTAAGCTCGACGCCGAACTCGCCGCTGCCGTGATGAGCATCAACGCGGTCAAGGCCGTGGAGATCGGTGCCGGGTTTAACGCGGCCGCCTTGACGGGAGAGGAAAACGCCGACGAGATCGTTCGCAACGGCAACAGTGTCGCTTTCACCTCCAACAACGCCGGCGGCATTCTCGGCGGTATATCGACCGGCCAGGACATCGTCCTCCGCTTCGCGGTCAAGCCAACGTCGTCGATACTCGCGCCACGCAAGACCGTGACCCGAGGCGGGGAGGATACGGAGATCATCACCAAGGGCCGGCACGACCCGTGCGTCGGGATCCGTGCGGTACCGGTCGGCGAAGCGATGATGGCCTGCGTGCTGGCCGACCACCTGCTGCGCCACCGCGGACAGGTTGGTGCGATCGACTAGGCGCTCACCGCCCAACAACAAGAGACAGGAGTTTCGCCATGACCCAGCCGAAGCACATCCATGCGCTCGACATCGCCGACCGCAACAACCTCGACGAACGCCGGCAGAACTACCTGAAGGTGTTGAAGGAGAAGCTGGGCTTCGTCCCGAACGTCATCCAGGCCTACGCATTCGACAACGACAAGCTGCGCGATTTTGCGGACTTCTATAATTCGCTGATGCTGGGCGAGTCCAAGCTCAGCAAGCTGGAACGCGAGATGATTGCCGTTGTCGTGTCATCGATCAACCATTGCTACTACTGCCTGACCGCACATGGCGCCGCGGTGCGGCAGTTGTCCGGCGACCCGGCCCTGGGCGAGATCCTGGTCATGAACTACCGGGTCGCCGAGTTATCGCCGCGGCATCGGGCAATGCTGGACTTCGCCGCCAAGCTGACGGAGACACCGCACAAGATTGTCGAGGCGGACCGCGAGGCCTTGCGCGCCGCCGGGTTCAACGACGAGGAGATCTGGGACATCGGCGCCGTGGCCGGCTTCTTCAACATGTCGAACCGCATGGCGAGTGCGATCGATATGATGCCGAACCTCGAATATCACGGCCAGAACCGGTAGCGCGCTCACCCCGAAACATGACGGTGCAACCGACATGACCCGACGCAGCTTGCATGGTCTGACGGCAGTTCTGCTGGTTAGTGCCGGTTTGATCTTCGCGTTGACCACTGCGGTGTGGCCGGCTTTTATCGGCCTCGCTTGCGTTGCCGCAGCGGCCATCTGTCTGTTTCTCGCCAGGAACCGTGACTGAAGCGCGGTCGGACGATCCGCTGTGCCCACTCTGCGGCCGCCCAATGCCGGTCGCGGAACGGTCGCCGCATCACCTGGTGCCACGGATGTTCAAGGGGCGCGAGGTCGTCCACCTCCATCGCATCTGTCACCGCAAAATCCACGCGACGTGGTCGGAACGCGAGCTGAAGAACCACTATCACACCATCGAACGCATTCTGACGCACCCGCAGATTGCCAACTTCGTGCGCTGGGTCGCCAAGAAGCCACCCGGTTTCTACGAACGAACCGAGGACACGCGCCGCAGGCGCCAGCGCCGCGCACGTTAGCGGTGGAAAATACCGACCAGCTCCAGATGGGACGACCAGAGAAACTGATCCACGGGCGTAATGTGCGACAGCGCGTAGCCGCCATCGACCAACGTCCTGGCGTCGCGTGCAAACGTCGTTGGGTTGCAGGACACCGCCACGATCAGTGGCACGGTCGACCGGGCAAGTTCCACCGACTGTTCGCGCGCGCCGGCACGTGGCGGATCGAAGACGACGGCATCGAAACGGTCCAGCTCGGCACCCGCGAGCGGTCGGCGCTGCAGATCACGCGCTTCGGCGGCGACCTGTCGCAGGCCTGTCGTTCGGTGGGCGGCAGCAGTCAAGGCCGTGACCTGCGCTGACGCACCCTCGACAGCATGGATCTTCGCTTGCCGGGCCAGCGGCAGGCTGAACGTGCCCAGGCCGGCATAAAGATCTGCGATATCGCCGGCGTCGCCCATCGCCTCGGTGATAACCCCGGTCAGAGCGGTTTCGCCTTCCCCGGTTGCCTGCAGAAAAGCACCGGCGGGCAGATCGACGGCAATGCCGGCGAAGTGACATTGCGGTGGTCGGCGCTCGACGAGCGTTTCCGGCTCATCGCCAACTGACAAGCGTGCAAGGTCGAGCTTTTCGGCGAGTTGGGCCAGCGCTTCGCGTTGTTTCGCCCCGGTGAAGTTGCCGCCGACCAACCAGACATCGAGGCCGCTGTCGGTGTCCGTCACTTGCACATCGAGGCGGGCACCGGGATGTAGAAGTTCTTCAAGTACCTCCGCCAGCAGCGGCAGTGTTGCAACGATCGCGGGACGCAAGACCGTGCACGCGTGGAGGTGCTCGATGTGCGCCTGGCGCGCTGCGTTGAAACCCAGCACCGTGCGGTCGCGCAGCCGGCGGGCGGCAAAGCGCGCGCGGCGGCGGCTGCCGGGCGGCGATGTGCGCATGTCGGCGATATCGATGCCGGTGAGGCCGCGGCGCTTCAGGGCCGCGTCGATGAGGTCGCGCTTCCAGGTCCGGTAGGTCCGGTCGTCGACGTGCTGCACCGAACAACCGCCACAGCGGCCAAAGTGCTGACATGGCGGTGCCACCCGAGAGGGGCCGGGCGACACGATGTCGACAAGTGCGGCGCGCAGCGCATCACGCTGTCGAGATACTTTGCCGGTGCGAACCACATCGCCCGGCGCCGCGCCGGCAACATAGAGTGGTCCCCGATCCGTATCCGCGACGCCGTCGCCCTGCGCGCCAAGCCGGTCGATCCTGAGTTCAGGCATCGCGTTCAGCGACAATCAGGAACTCAACATTGCCTTCCGGCCCGCGAAGGGGGCTCTCGACCAATCCAACGACATGCCAGCCGGGAAGCGTCTCGAACCAATGCCTGATCCGCTCGCATACCTGCCGGTGCAGGTCCGGATCGCGAACCACGCCGCCCTTGCCGACATTCTCGCGCCCGACTTCGAATTGCGGCTTGATCAGGGCAATGACGCATGCGCCTGGCGCTGCCAGCGCCAACGGAGCCGGCAAAACCGTCTGCAGCCCGATGAAGCTGGCGTCGCAGGTGATGACTTCGACAGGGTCGGGAACCTGTGTGCATGACAAATGACGCGCATTCGTGCGCTCCAGCACCGTGACCCTCGGATCGTTGCGCAGCTTCCAAGCAAGTTGGCCATGGCCGACATCGACGGCAAAGACGTGAGCAGCACCATGCTGCAGCAACACATCTGTAAACCCGCCGGTCGATGCGCCAACGTCGAGGCAGGTTTTTCCATCGACCGCAATGCTGAAATGCTCAAGCGCGTGGGCAAGTTTGACCCCGCCGCGCGACACCCATGGATGCTCCCGGCCGCGAACCTCAATCGGCACGTCTTCCGCAACCGACTGTCCCGCCTTGTCGATGCGTTGCTCGCCGGCATAGACCAGTCCGGCCATGATCAGTGCCTGCGCCCGGCTGCGGCTCTCGGCCAGTCCGCGGTCGACCAGCAGTGTATCGATGCGCACCCGTCGCTTCCGGCCCCGGCCCGATGCGCCGGCCGTCATGCGGACTCAGGCCCGGCGAATGGCCTCGACGTCATCGGTAAGGCCCATCGCGAGCAAAGCGGTTTGCGCAATCTGCGGCGCATTCAAACCCGCCTCGTCATACATCTTCGCGGGCGAGTCCTGATCGATGAAACGGTCCGGCAACACCATCGGACGCACCTTCAGGCCACGATCAAGCCGGCCATCTTCGGCTAGGAACGACAGCACATGGCTGGCAAAGCCGCCGATGGCGCCTTCCTCAACCGTGATCAGAACTTCATGGTTGTCGGCCAACCGTCGGATCAAGTCTTCATCGAGCGGCTTGCAGAAACGCGCGTCGGCGACCGTGGTCGAAAAACCACGGCCATGCAGTTCGTCTGCGGCCTTGAGGCATTCCTGCAGGCGCGCCCCGAACGACAGCAAGGCGACCTTGTTGCCTTCGCGCATGATCCGGGCCTTGCCGATCTCGAGCGGCTCGGCGGGATCAGGCAGGTCGATGCCGATACCCTCACCGCGGGGATAGCGGAACGAACACGGTCGGTCGTCGATCCGCGCCGCCGTCGCCACCATCCGGGTCAGCTCCGCCTCGTCCGCCGCCGCCATCACGACGAAGCCCGGCAGGCAGGCGAGATAGGACACATCGAACGCTCCGGCGTGGGTCGGACCATCGGCGCCCACCAGGCCGGCCCGGTCAATCGCGAAGCGCACCGGCAGACGCTGGATTGCCACGTCGTGCACCACCTGGTCGTAGCCCCGCTGCAGGAACGTCGAGTAGATGGCAGCGAAGGGCCGATAGCCGTCGGCGGCGAGGCCGGCCGCGAAGGTCACCGCGTGCTGCTCTGCGATGCCGACATCGAAGCTTCGGCTCGGGAACTGCTGCTGGAACAGGTCCAGCCCGGTCCCCGCGGGCATCGCGGCAGTGATGGCAACGATCTTGTCGTCGCGTTCGGCTTCCTTGACCAGCTGCTGGGCAAAGACCTTGGTATAGCTCGGCGCGTTGCTTTTCGGCTTCGACAGGGTGCCGGTCACCACGTCGAACTTGCCGACGCCATGATACTTGTCCGCTGACTCCTCGGCCGGGGCATAGCCCTTACCCTTCTGCGTCACGACATGAACGAGGATGGGATGGGTTCGGCGAGCCTCGCGAACGTTGTTGAGGACCGGCAGCAGGTGTTCCAGATTGTGGCCGTCGATCGGTCCGACATAGTAGAAGCCCAGTTCCTCGAACAGCGTGCCGCCGGTGATCATGCCACGGGCATACTCTTCCGCCTTGCGCGCGGTTCGTTCCAGCGGCTCCGGCATGTGCCGGGCAAGCTGTTTGGCGAAATGACGCAGACTGCGATAGCCGCGCGACGACAGCAGCCGTGACAGATAGGCACTCATGGCGCCGACTGGCGGCGCGATCGACATATCGTTGTCGTTCAGAATGACGGTCAGGCGCGTATCCATCGATCCGGCATTGTTCATGGCCTCATAGGCCATGCCGGCGCTCATCGCGCCATCACCGATGACGGCAATGACGTTGTTGTCGCGCCCGTCGAGATCACGACCGACGGCAAAACCGAGGGCCGCCGAAATCGACGTTGACGAATGCGCCGTGCCGAAGGGGTCGAATTCGCTTTCCGCCCGCTTGGTAAACCCGGACAGACCGCCGCCCTGCCGCAGCGTCGGCATCCGATCACGCCGACCGGTCAGAATCTTGTGTGGATAGCACTGATGGCCGACGTCCCAGATCAGCTTGTCATCCGGCGCGTTGAACACGTGATGCAAGGCGACCGTCAGCTCAATGACACCGAGGCCGGCCCCCAGGTGACCGCCGGTGCGAGATACGACATCGATGGTCTCCTGGCGCAACTCGTCAGCCAGTTGCTGCAGCTGTTCCATATTGAAGGACCGGGTGTCGGCCGGACTCTTCACGGTATCCAGAAGAGGTGTCTTGCTGTCGCGCACGCTGATCCCCTACAGAAGTGGCGCTAGTTGCGCCGGGTTATAACGAAATCGCAAAGCGCTCGCAAAGAATCGGCGCTTTGTCCAAACGGTTCAAGATGCGCCTTGGCTTGCGAGGCCAGCATGCCGGCCCGCTTGCGCGCGGCGTCTTCCCCCAAAAGGGCGACGAACGTGGCCTTTCCGGCCACCGCATCCTTGCCGACCGTCTTGCCGACTTCAGCAGCCTCGCCGTCGACATCCAGCAGATCGTCGGTGATTTGAAAGGCGAGGCCCAGATCGTGCGCGTACATGCGCAGCGAATGCCGGGCCGACGTGCCGGCGTGAGCCAGGATAGCACCTGATTCAGCCGAAAACGCGATCATTTCCCCCGTTTTCAGCCGCTGCAGGCGAACGACCGCCCCTTCGTCCGGCGCCAGCTCTTCCGCCATGATATCGAGCATTTGACCGCCGACCATGCCGTGGCCGCCGGCCGCGCGCGCCAACGCCCGGATCAAGTCGGCCCGGGTCTTGGGGTCGGCCGTGGTCCGTTCGTCAGCCAGCACCTCGAACGCCAGGGTCAACAGGGCGTCGCCGACCAGAACCGCCGTCGCCTCGTCATACTTCACATGTACGGTTTCACGCCCACGGCGCAGGTCGTCATCGTCCATGCACGGCAGATCGTCATGAACGAGGCTGTAGGTATGGACCAGTTCGACGGCTGCCGCGACGCGCAGCGACTGCTCCCGCGCGACATTGAAGAGATCGCTAACGGCAAGGACGAGAAACGGCCGCAGACGTTTACCGCCCCCCAGGACGGCGTAGCGCATCGCCTCGTAAAGCGGTGCTTCCAGCTCATCCGACTTGGGCAACAACCGTCCGAGTTCGCGTTCGACATCGGTAGCGGCAGACCGCAGGGCAAATGGAAAATCGACCAACGAATCCTCGGCTGGGCTACTCGATGCCGGCAGGTTCGGTGCCGGCGATACTGCCATCCGCATTGGCGACGATGCGTTCCACCTTTTCGCTCGCCGCCTGTAACTTGGCGTCGCAATGCTGTTTCAGCAATGCGCCACGACTGTACATTTCGATGGATTTCTCAAGATCGACGTCGCCGCTTTCAAGCTGCTGCACGATGCCTTCGAGTTCGCTCATCGCCGTCTCGAAGCTCATGGCGGCAATGTCCTCCGGAAGCCCGCTTTCGGTGCCGGATTCATCAACTGACATGTCGTTACCCCTTGGTTGGACGCAGTCTACGGCTCGCCCGCATCAGCGGCAAGCAGCGGTCAAGCCGCCTGCAAAGCGCGCACGTGGGCCGTCACGCTATCGGCGAGGGCTTGCAAGTCGTACCCACCTTCCAGGGTCGATACGATACGGCCATCGCAATGCTGCGCCGCCAGAGCGGCAAGTTCGGAGGTGACCCAGCCATAGTCGTCCGCCAGCAGTTCCATCTGCGCCAGCGGATCGTCACGATGAGCGTCGAAGCCCGCGGAAATGAACAGAAATTCCGGATCGAAAGCACGTAGAGCCGGCAGCAGAATACGCTCAAAAGCCTGGCGGAACGGTGCCGATCCCGCGCCCGGCGGCAGTTCGATGTTACAGATGTTGCCGGCACCACGCTCCGTCGCGCGCCCCGTGCCGGGATAGAGTGGCGACTGGTGCGCAGACACGAACATAACTGCCGGTTCGGCCTCGAACGCCGCTTGGCTGCCATTCCCGTGATGAACATCGAAATCGACGACCGCGACGCGTTCGAAGCCATGCTTGGCGCGGGCATGCTCTGCCGCCACCGCGACATTGTTGAAGAAGCAGAAACCCATCGCCTGGGCGGGTTCGGCGTGATGCCCGGGCGGCCGAACCGCGCAGAACGCGTTGGTTGTGCCGCCGTCGACCACCAAATCGACAGCCGTGCACACAGCACCTGCCGCGCGGCGCGCGGCCTCCAACGATCCAGGCGACATCGCAGTGTCGCCATCGATCTGCGCCAGACCGCGTTCCGGCGCCGTCCGTTCGATCCTGTCTATATGCGCCTCTGGATGGACACGCAGAAGCTGTTCACGCTCAACCAGCGGCGCCTGATGCCAAACCAGTTCGCTGAACTCAGTCTCTTCGAGCGCGGCGACGACGGCGCGCAGTCGTTCAGGCCGCTCGGGATGGCCATATCCCATGTCGTGACGAAGGCAGGCGTCGTGCGTGAAGATCGCAGTTGGCATTATGTCCGATACCCAGGATGCAAAGCTCCACCCTAAGTCGGCCGACCGGAAAAAGCCAGTTGGGAGAAGGCGTTAGGTGCGTGTTTCTTGCACGTCCGGGCCGGCGTCGTCGGTCGCCGGCGAGTCCTTGGGATGCTTGCGCCGGATGATGATGTCCCCGTTGTCGAGCACTTCGGGTGCCTCATATTGCGGCATCGAGTCGATCACTGTCCGCAGGGCCCCCATCAGTCGGTCGATTGCCTCCTTGGCGAGCTTCTCGGCATCGCGTGCCATCTCCTCGGCACGTTCGCGGGTGTCGGGCTTGGCGTCCTCAGCGAACGCCGGCGACGGTGCGGACATGGCAAACGACAAAGCAAAGATCGCTGCCGCCAAAGTCCTCGTCAACATCCCATGCCCCTCCTCGCTTCTCCTTGACCGTGACTATGTCGTGTCATCGATGCCTCAGCGCAAGACGCGGCGCCAAGGCGCGCGGCTACCGCTCGAACAAGCCTGTAATGCGACAAACCTAGGACGTACGCGCGATCAGCGTGCGCAACGCTTGCTTTAGCTGCAATGCCTCTTCCGGCGAGTAGCCCGACAATACGGCTTTTTCATGATGCCGTGCGGCGGCCAGCAGGTCGGTCACGGCGGCGCGCCCCTCGTCGGTAACCTCAACAGCCACAGTCCGTTTGTCATGGTGGCCGCGTTGGCGGCGCACCAGACCATTGGCGACCATGCGATCGATGATTTTTGTCAGCGTCGGCTGCTGGATCAGGGTGATGTCGGCCAGCGCCCCGATCGTCCGCGGCCCATCCGCCAGTGTCGCCAGCGCTCGCCACTCCGGCACCCGCAATCCCTTGGATCGGACGACGGCATGGAACTGCCGGCTGGCCTGATGGCTGGCGCGCGCCAACAGGTACAGCAGGTAGTCGTCGACGAAGCTCGCCGACTCCGTCTGCTCTGCCGCCTCGGTCGACATACCAACGGTGCGCATCCAAACAGGGTAGCAAATTATATGACTTTTCATATAAAAATCTCAGTGCTAACCTTTTCGCATGGATCGCCTGCCATATGAGCGGAGGGCGCCCTGATGGCCGGGCGCGCATTTGACGGACGGCCGCTGTCGGCAGCGATCTCGCCCGACCAGCGCGTGCTGTTCCCGGAAATTTCCGGCAATGCCATCAACGGCTTGGGTGAAACCGCGCCAAGACGGCCGCGCCCGGTTTACTGGCAGGATCCGCGCAGTCTGAGCCACGGCAAGATGCAAAGCTGGATGCTGCGGAAGACGCAGGAACGGGTGCCGGAAGTCGCCGACATGGAGGGCAATTTCGGCGGCCGCGGCAACAAGCATCGAGCGGACAAGTCGCCGCAACCGGTTTCCACCGATGCGCAAACGCTAGCCGCCAACGCAAAACGGTTCGCACTGTCCCACGAGGCCGACCGCGCCGGCATTGCGCGGGTCGACCCAAACTGGATCTACGAGGGGATGACCGTGGATCTGCCCTGGATCATCGTCCTTGGGCTGACCATGGATCATGGTGAACTGGCCAAGGCACCCGATCCGCCGTCGGTGATCGAAGTCATGCGCCAGTACAATCGCGGCACACGCGCTGCGCGGGCGCTGGCCGACTGGATCCTGGGTCAAGGTTACGACGCCATACCGCATGGCGGACCGACAGGCGGCCCCATACTGCTCGTGCCGCCGGCGCTGGCGGCTGGATTTGGCGAACTGGGCAAGCACGGGTCCATCATTGGACGCGACAGCGGTGCCTCTTTCCGCCTGGCCGGCGTTTTGACCGACATGCCACTGGTTGCTGACGAACCGGACAGGTTCGGCGTCGACGAGTTCTGCCAAAACTGCCGGCTGTGCACGACCGCCTGCCCGCCCGACGCGATCTCCGACGAGAAGCAGATGGTTCGTGGCGAAACCCGCTGGTACGTCGATTTCGACCGGTGCGTGCCATACTTCAACGAAACGAGCGGCTGCGGCATCTGCATTGCCGTATGTCCCTGGAGCCGTCCGGATGTCGGGCCGCGCCTGTTGCAGAAGATGCTGAAACGGCAGGGGCAGACACAATCCGCGAGCAAGGAAGACAGCGATGCTACGTGAACGGATCGAAGGAAAGTGGATCGACAGTTTCGCCCGCGTGTTCAAACGCTGCGGTGTGGAAACCGGAGAGACGGCAGCTATTCTGTCGGAGAGTCAGTCGCGCAGCGTGATCGTCGAACTGGCAGAACTGGCCCTGCACCAGATTGGCGCGAAGCCCTACCACATCGTCATTCCGACGCCGCCACAGACGGCAAAGGTACCGATCCGGTCGACCGGCGCGACGGATGTCATTCAGCAGATTCAGCCGATTATCAGCGCACTTGCCGACACCGGGTTCGTTGCGGACTGCACCGTGGAAGGCATGCTGCACGCCCCGGAACTGCCGGCCATCCTGAAGGGTGGCGCCCGGGTGCTGATGATTTCGAACGAGCATCCCGAGGCGCTGGAGCGGCTGGAACCGACTGAGGAACTGGAAGGCAAGGTCAAGGCCGGCATCAAGATGCTGCGCGGCGCCAGCCGGATGACCGTATCGTCGGCTGCCGGTACCGACTTGCAGATCGACGTCGAAAAGGCGATCGCCGGCGGCGGCTGGGGCTACGTCGCACGGCCCGGCCTGATTTCACACTGGCCCGGTGGCCTGTGCCTGTGCTTCCCGGCATCGGGAACGGTGAATGGCACGCTGGTCATGGACCGTGGCGATGTGAACCTGACGTTCAAGCGCTATCTGGATGCACCGATCTCGCTGACGATCAAGGACGACTACGTGACGGACATCGAAGGCGATGGCGTGGATGCAGAGCTGATGCGCAGCTACTTCGCAGCCTGGGGCGACCGGGAAGCCTATGCCGTCAGCCATGTCGGCTGGGGCATGAACCCGGGTGCGCGTTGGGACGCCATGACCATGTATGACCGCAATGAGTTCAACGGCACGGAGCTGCGTGCGTTTGCCGGTAATTTCCTCTATTCGACCGGCGCCAACGAAGTCGCCGGACGTCACACGCTCGGCCACTTCGACCTGCCATTGCGCAACTGCACCGTACAGCTCGATGGCACGACGATTGTCGACGCCGGCAGCCTTCAGGGAGATCTCGCGTGAGCACCGACTACCTGCCGTCCTACAAGAGCGAAGGCGAAGGCCCGTTGCTGCTGTTCCTGCATGGCATCGGCGGCAATCGGCATTCGTTCGACGATCAGTTGCCGGATTTCGCGGACCGGTGGCGTTGCGTCGCCTGGGATATGCCGGGCTATGGCGGGTCGCCCCTGCCCGACAAGCTGACGTTCCCGATGATGGCGGACGCGCTGGCCAATCTCATGGCGCACCTGAACGAGACGACAGCCGTGGTCGTGGGCCATTCGATGGGCGGCATGGTGGCGCAGGAGTTCGTCGCGCAACACCCCGACGAGGTGAGGGCACTGGTGTTGTCGGCAACCAGCCCGGCATTCGGCAAACCGGGCGGCGACTGGCAGAAGGAGTTTCTCGCCGCGCGACTGGCACCGCTGGATCAGGGCAAGACGCCGGCGGATTTCGCCGACGAACTGGTTGCCGGCATGTTCGGCGACAAGCGCGACCCTGCCGCCATGAAGCGTGCGGTCGCCTGCATGGCCGCCCTGCCCGCCGCGACCTATCGCGCCGCCCTGACCTGCATCGTCGGGTTCGACCGCCGGGACGCGCTGGGCCGGATCGACTGTCCGACACTGTGCCTCGCCGCCGACAAGGACACCAATGCGCCGCCCGTCGTGCTGGAGAAAATGGCGCAGAAAATACCGAACGGCCGATACGTCTGCATGCCAGGGCTCGGGCATCTGGCCAACTTCGAAGAACCGGCGGCGTTCAACGACATCGTGCGGGATTTCCTGCTGCGCGAAGCGGCCTGAGCCAACAAGGGGAGACACCGGATGACCGACGACCTGACCCCACGGCAGCAGGAACTTGTCGAAACCGCGCGCGCGCTGGGCCGGGATCAATTCCTGCCGCGCGCGAGCACGTTCGATCGCGAAGGGCGCTTTCCGACGGAGAACTATGACGATTTGCGCGCGGCCGGCTTCCTCGGCCTCGTCATTCCAGAGAAGTACGGCGGCCTTGGCGCGGATTACCGAACTTACATGCGGGTGGCGGCGGAACTCGGCCGCTGGTGTGGTGCGACGGCCCTCACGTTCAACATGCACACTTGCACCATGTTGTGGTCGAGCCAGATGGCCGACGATCTGAACATGAGCGATGAGGATCGTGCCGCGCACGAAGCGCGCCGGTCCGGCATCTATCGGCGTGTCGTCGAGGACGGCGCTATCTTCGCCCAGCCGTTTTCCGAGCCGAACAGCGCCGCCGCCGCAGGCAAAGCACCGTTCGGCACGACAGCGCGCAAGGTCGACGGCGGCTGGTTGGTCAACGGCCGCAAGCACTTCGCGTCCCTGGCAGGCTCCGCCGACTACTACGGCATCCTGTGCACGGAAGCGAAGCCCGACCAGGACGCCGACGCCCGCGACACCATATACCTCGCCGTCTCCGGGACGTCGGACGGTTTCTCGATCAGCGGCGACTGGGATGTCCTGGGCATGCGGGCGACGGTGTCCAACAACCTGTCGCTTGAGGACGTGTTCGTACCGGACGGGGCAGAACTGCTGCCGCGCGGCGCCTACTTCCGCGCCGCGATGAACTGGCCTCATATGTTCATGACCCTGTGCCCGACCTACATGGGTATCGCCCAGGCCGCCTTCGACTTTACCTGTCAGTATCTGCGCGGGGAGCTCGACGGCGGACCACCGGCCGGGTCGGCGCGCCAGAGCCCGGCAAAACAGATGGCGGTGGCCGAAATGCGCATCAAGCTGGAGCAGGCGCGCGCCCTGTTCCTGCGCGCGATCGACGAAGCGAAGATATCGCCGACCAAGGACGAACGACTACGCGCCTATGCAGCACAGTATACGGTCATGGAGTTCGCCAACGACATCTGCCGGCTGGCAATCCGCACCTGTGGCGGCCGCTCGATCTTCAAGAGCCTGCGCCTTGAGCAGCTCTATCGCGACTCACGTTGCGGATCGCTGATGCTGCCGTGGACCCCGGAGATCTGCATGGAACGCCTCGGGCGCGAAAGCCTGTTCGAACCCGGCGAAAAGTGACACCGCAGATCATGCGCGCGATGAACATCTCCCGCTGGGTCGAACAGCGTGCCGACTGGCAAGGCGACCGCACCGCAGTCCGTTTCGACGGCGCGGAGATAAGCTACCGTGCCCTCGACCGTCGGGTGAAGCGGCTGGCGGCGATGCTGCACGGCGACCTGGCTGTCGGCCCTGGGGACCGGGTCGCGCACTTGGGCTATAGCAGCCCCGAACTGCTCGATCTGCTGTTTGCCTGCGCGCGGATCGGCGCGATGGTGGTGCCGCTGAACTGGCGGCTGGCCCCGCCCGAGCATGCCTGGATCCTCGACGACTGTGCGCCCAAGGCACTGCTCGTCGAGCCGGAATTCTTCGATCACGTTGACGGCATCCGCTCATCGCTACCCGAGCTGGCGCTGGTCGCCTACGGCAAAGAGACACCGAACGGATGGCAGTCGTACGACTCGTTGCTGGCCGTTGCCGGCGAAGACGCTGTTGAGCCGGACGCCGGTCCCGACAGTGCGGTCCAACTCGTCTACACCTCCGGCACGACGGGACGGCCCAAGGGCACGGTCCTGACGCAGCAGGCTTTGCACTTCAACGCCGTGAACGCGACGGCCGTGTTCGACCTGACGAGTAGCGATCATTCGCTCAACGTCCTGCCGATGTTTCACGTTGGCGGCATGAACATCCATACGACGCCGCTGATCCACGCCGGCGGCACGGTGACCATCCATCGCCGGTTCGACCCGGGTAACGTCCTCCGTGAGATCGCGACAAGCCGGCCCAACCTGTTCATCGCGGTTCCTGCCATGATTACGGCCCTGATGAGCCATCCGGACTGGGTCACGACCGACGTTTCCTGCCTGCGGGCTGTTGCCGTTGGCTCCTCTACGGTGCCGGATGCGTTGTTGCGCGTCTGGCACGATCGCGGCGTACCGGCACCGCAGGTCTACGGCCTGACCGAAAGTGCGCCCGTGGCTGTCTGCCTGTCGATCGCCGATGCCATGCGCAAGGAAGGGGCCGCCGGCAAGCCGGTCATGCATTGCGCCGCTCGGATTGTCGATGATGCCGGTCGCGACGTCGAACAGGGAACCTCTGGCGAGATCGTGCTGAAGGGTGAGAACCTGTTCAGCAACTACTGGCGCAACGATGCCGCCACGGCGGCCGCGTTCAGCGACGACGGCTGGTTCCGGACCGGGGATGTCGGCCACATGGACGACGAAGGCTTCTTCTACGTCGATGAGCGCAAAAAGGACGTCGTGATTTCCGGTGGTGAGAACATCTATCCGGCAGAGCTGGAAAATGTTCTGGCGGATCACCCCGATATTGCGGAGTCGGCGGTCGTGGGCCGGCCGGATGAGCGATGGGGCGAGATTCCGGTTGCCTGCGTCGTACCGCGAGCGGGCGCTGACCTTACCGCCGGCGATGTAATGGCGCTGTTTGAAGGGCGGATCGCCCGTTACAAACACCCCCGCGAGATCCGGTTCATGGAAACACTGCCGCGCAATGCCATGGGCAAGGTACAGAAATTCACGCTGCGTGCGGGCCTCGCCGGCAATGATGCCGACGAGCACAGCTAAGCTGAATTCTTTGTCAGTCCGAAACGTGGCCCATTGGTCAGAAATGCGTCAGCGCCGGGCCGACCGGGCGAAGCCGGCAGGCCCGACGCTGTACTGGACTGGCAGATCTTGTGCGAAACGATCCGAAGATCAGTTCAGCACACCCGGCCAATTCTGGTCGGCGGCGACGATGAAGTCCGCCTGGTTAGCTTCCCAGCGTTCCTTGATACGCTGGTCGAAGTTCAGGTAGAGCTTGCCATCGACGATCTTCCAGGCATCCGGCTCGATCTTGGCGGTCGTGCCCTGGGCAACGGCATAGGCGCAATAGCCGCCATACTGCGGCGCGTACTTGTCCGGCGCAGACACGAAAAGGTCACGGTTTGAGGCGCTGGCGAAGCGCCAGGTTGCGCCCTTCCATTCGGTCTCGAACTCCGATTTGCCTTCAACCGGTTTGCCTTCAGTGAAGTACGCGACCGGGTCATAGCCTTTGATCGCATGACCGGCCCAATCGGTATAGATCTCATCCTTGGCCGACGCCGTGCCGGCAAACGAACCGACGGCAAATAGGGTCGCGACGGCGAACGTCAAACTTGCTAACAGACGACTCATTTCAACATCCTCTCAACTGCCGAATGCGCCGTGGTTGCCACGGCTGGTAGCGGGGATATATGCGATGCGCCTGCGTGCGGGAGGCCCGATCAAAGCCTTGTGAGGCAACGTGATCCACACGGCCATACGAGGGTTGGAACGGCGCGTCCAGAGAGCTCTTTGATCCCGCCGTACTACCCGGCGGCAGTGCCAGCCTGCTTCGCAGCTTCGTACTTGGCCATTTCCTCGGCGACCAGTTCCTTCTTCGACAGCTTGCCGATCATGGTCTTCGGCAACTCGTCGCGGAATTCGATCTGCGAGGGCATTTCATGTTTGCCGAGTTTCGGTTTCAGGAACTCCAGCAACTTCGCCTCGTCGATCTCACCCGGTTGGTTCAAGGTCACGAAAGCCTTGACGGACTGTCCGCGATAGTCGTCGGGGATACCGATGACCGTGACTTCATCAACGGCGGGATGCTGATAAATCGCTTCCTCGACATTGCGCGGATAGACGTTGAAACCACCGCACAGGATCAGGTCTTTCATGCGGTCGATGATGAAAATGTAGCCCTCTTCATCCATGTAGCCGACATCGCCGGTCCGCAGCATGTTGTTGACCATCGTATCTGCAGTGGCGTCCGGACGCTCGAAGTAGCCAGCCATGACCTGAGGCCCGCGGATACAAATCTCACCGGCTTCGCCAAGCGGCATCAACTGATGCGGGTCTTCGCGGCTAACGATGACGATATCGGTGGCCGGCATCGGCTGGCCGATCGACCCGGGCTTGTTCTCGCCATTCAGTGGATTGCAACTGGCGACCGGCGAGGTCTCGGTCAGGCCGTAGCCCTCGAACACCGTCGCACCCGTGAGCTGCTCGAACCGCTGTTTCACCTCCACAGGCAGCGGTGCGCCACCCGACATGCAAGAGCGAAGCGAGGTCATGTCGAGTTCGTTCGCCTTCGGGTGCGCGGCAATGGCCGTGTACATGGTCGGCACGCCTGGCAACAGGGTCGGCCGTTTGCGTGGGATGTCCTTGACCACAGCTTCGAGTTCGAACCTGGGATGGATCACGATCTCGGCGCCGATGTTGATCGACACGTTCATTACGACGGTCATGGCGAAGACGTGAAAGAAGGGCAGGACGCCCATCATCCGTTCGCCGCCCGGTGTGTGGTCGGGCATCCACATCGTGGTCTGCTGAGTGTTGGCATAAAGCGCAGCGTGCGTCAGCATCGCGCCCTTGGACACGCCTGTGGTGCCGCCGGTGTATTGCAAAACGGCGATATCGGCGCTCGGATCGATTTCGGGAGGCGTATAGTTGCCGTCGTTGTTCAACAACTCCTGAAACGACAGATGCTCCGTGTCATTCGGGATCGACGAGATATCGCGCCGTTTGACCAGTGGGAACAACCAGCTCTTCGGGAACGGCAGGACTTCTGGCATGGTGCCGACGATAAGCTTCTTAAGCCGGCTTTCACGCAGCATCGCCTGCATTTTGGGGTAGAGAACAGTCAGATTGAGCGTGACCATGAAGTCGGTCTGACTGTCCTCGATCTGATGCAGCAGTTCCTCTTCGGAATACAACGGCGAAAAATTGACGACCGTGCCGCCAGCCTTCAGCACGCCGAAATAGGCAACGATGAACTGGGGACAGTTGGGCAGAAACAAGCCGACCTTGACGCCCTTGCCAACACCAAGCGCCTGGAAGCCGCAGGCAGCACGGTTCACCATCTGACCGATTTCGGCGTAGGTGAATTTGCGGTCGAGAAAATCGATCGACGAATGCTCGCCAAACCGGGCCACCGCATCGTCAATCAGCCGATACAAGGGCTGAGGCGCAAATTCAGTCTCCCATGCGACACCCGGCGCATAATTCTTAAGCCACGGCCGTTCGGTCATTGCCCCAACCTCCCATCACGTTGAATAGCCACCTAACGCAGCGTCAAGCCAGCGCCACGTTCACATCGACAACATATGTGGTCACAAGGTTGCAATGTCAGCAGAAAACGCTGCTTGTCGAAGCCTTCGTAGGCATATGTGCCTCTCGCATCCGGCGACACACCACTGTGGTGCCAGACCGTAAACAACACTGGACTGGGAAAATAAACAGCACCCCGTCCGCCGATAACACCATCGGCGGCAAACGTCGCTAGGGACGTTAGTCTGGTCTAGTTGCTGTGCTGCAGTCGGTAAAGTTCGTCCTTTATTCGGAGTTTTTCTTTCTTAAGCGCCGAGATCTTCACGTCATCCGGGATCGGCCGCCCGTTCTCTTCGTCGATCAAGCCTTCGAGTTCATGGTGCTTTTGCAGTAGCTGGTCGACACTCGTGTCCAGTTCCATACTGCATTCTCCTTCAGCTTGGTTATGACAGTTCCATTAAATCACCACTGCTGCGGTGCCTCAAGAATGTGGCCGAGGCCCCATTTCCCGAGCTTGTCCGGCATCGCATTGCGGACTGTGCGACGCCATAATGTGCTATAATTCCTGCGGTTTTTGGCCTGCGCCGCTGCGTCGGGCAGCGCCATGACTGCGGACGGCCGTTGGCGAGTAAAGAAGGGTGTCGACCTTGGACGATGACGAGATCAGTGCGCGAATCGTCGAACTGCAACAGGAACACCGCGATCTTGACGATGCCATTGCTGCGCTGATCGATACCGGAGCTTTCGACCAGTTGCAGCTTCAACGGTTGAAGAAGCGGAAACTCGGCCTGAAGGATGAGATCATTCGCCTGGAGGCCATGTTGCATCCAGACATCATCGCCTGAACGGCGGAGGACGAGGGAATTACGATGTCGCCGGCCCTTGCGCCACCGCATCTGCTGCGGCGGCGGTCCGCAATGGAACAGCTTTCGGCCCCGGTTTAGCGTCGCAACCTCACGCAGCTAGCTTTCGCCCTTGCTCCTCGCCTTGTGAGCGTACATGGCTTTGTCCGCTGCCGCCATGGCATCAACGGCCGATACGCCGGCTTCAAACGTCGTGGTGCCATAGGAAACGGAAACGTTAAACGAGTTGCCGTCGTGGATGACGACTTGGGTGGCAATCCGATCCGCCAGTTCTGCCGCCTTTTCCGACGCCTTTTCACCATCGGTGTTGGCCAGAATGACGCCGAACTCGTCACCCCCCAGACGGCCAACAAGGTCGGACTCGCGCAAATGATCGATCAGCGTGCGGGCGACGTGCAGCAATGCCGCGTCGCCGGCCGCATGGCCATAGGCATCATTGACCTGCTTGAACTTGTTGACGTCGAAATAGATCAGGCTGGCCGGTGTTTCATAGCGCTGGCTGTAGGAGATGACGCGCCCCAGCTCACGCACGAACGCCCGGCGATTTGGCACGGGAATCAAGGTATCCTGATCGGCCAGCCGCTCCAGATGCGCCAAACGGGTCTGCGAACGTTCGAGTTCGCCGCGCAGGTGGTCAACCTCCTGCATCAAAGTCATGATCGCGGCGCGAACCTTGGGTGTGAGTTCCGACTCCGGAATCCCCATGACCGAGGCGCTGTCGACGGGTTGCGCGGTACCGAGGCTCTGGCTGCGCGCATAACGCGCCGTCGCCTCCCGTTCGCGTCGTGAACCGCCTATGGCACCGGCCGGCCGCGTCTCTCCGATTTTCATGCCGTCGCTTTCGCCTGCTCGTTCTGAACCGGGCGTACCGACAGTATCGGTTACCACCAACCCATAAGAATTAGTGGAAAACCTTAACAAAGCCTTCTTAACGACGTAACTGCAAGTTACGGCAATGAATTTTCCGCACCAAAAGGGGTAGGCCACTTGCCCAACAAACGATCGCGCCTATAATCGCCGGCTTTCTCGCGGCGACGGAGCGCCCAGTGGCAAGCAAAACACCCTTGGTCGGCGTCATTATGGGTAGCCGGTCCGACTGGGATACCATGCGTCACGCGGTCGAAACGCTCGAAACTCTTGGTGTTCCGTTGGAGATGCGCGTTGTATCCGCGCATCGCACGCCACAGCGACTGTACGACTATGCAACCACGGCGAAACAGCGTGGACTGCATGTGATCATCGCCGGCGCCGGCGGCGCGGCGCACCTGCCGGGCATGGCCGCTTCGATGACACAGCTGCCGGTCTTTGGCGTGCCGGTGGAAAGCCAGGCCCTGAAGGGCATGGACAGCCTGTTGTCGATCGTACAGATGCCCGCTGGCATTCCCGTGGGAACGCTGGCAATCGGCCGCGCCGGCGCCGTCAATGCCGGCCTGCTCGCCGCATCGGTCGTGGCGTTGCACGATCCAGCCGTTGCCAAGGCGCTGGCCGATTGGCGCAAAACGCAGACGGAGTCAGTACCGGACCATCCGGTCGATGATACATGACGACACTCGCCCCAGGTGGACGGATCGGTATTCTTGGCGGCGGCCAGCTCGGCCGCATGCTGGCCCTGGCCGCGGCGAACCTGGGCTATCGCTGTCACATCTACTGCCCTGAATCTGACCCGCCGGCCGGGCAGGTCGCCGCCGATACAACGGAAGCGGCCTACGACGATGCAGCAACGCAGGCACGGTTCGCCGACAGCGTCGATGTCGTCACCTACGAATTTGAGAACATACCGACGAGTTGCGTCGAGCAATTGCTTCGGTACCGGCCGGTCTACCCCGGTGTCAAAGCGCTGGCGACGGCGCAAGACCGGCTGCTGGAGAAGACTTATGTCCGCGACTTGAACGTCGGCACGGCACCGTTTGCAGCAATCGACAGCCTGGATGACTTTGCCGACGCCATCGCCCTGACCGGTTTGCCGGCGGTCTTGAAGACCCGACGCTTCGGCTACGACGGCAAGGGGCAGGCGCGACTGGAGAGCGCTGGCGATGCAACCGCCGCCTGGGACGCTGTCGGGCAGGCTTCCGCGATCCTGGAGGGGTTCGTCCGCTTCGAACGGGAATTCTCGGTCATTGCCGCGCGTGGCATCGCCGGCGACGTCCAGACCTACCCGCCGGTGGAGAACCGGCATCGCAACCATATACTCGACACCTCGTCGGTACCGGCACGGTTGTCCGACGCTGCCGCAGCCAAGGCAGAAGACATCGCCAAACGGCTGCTGGAGGGTCTGGACTATGTCGGAGTCATCGCGGTCGAGCTGTTCGATACAGGGTCCGATGTACTGGTGAACGAGATTGCGCCACGCGTCCACAACTCTGGCCACTGGACCATCGAGGGCGCGGAAACCAGTCAGTTCGAGCAACACATCCGCGCGATCTGCGGCTTGCCGCTGGGCGATGTCGGCCTGCGCGGCGACGTTGAAATGCAGAACCTGATTGGCGACGACATCGACCGCTGGCCCGAAATCCTGGCAGAGCCGGGCGCGCATCTGCACATTTACGGCAAGTCGGAAGCCCGGCCGGGCCGGAAGATGGGCCACGTTACCCGGGTGCGCTCGCGGTCGAAGGCTTAGGCCGGCGTTGACTGCCCCGTTGAGCGGCCGTAGCGCAACACCGACAGGGCGCGCCAAGGAGTCGGCAACCTGTCGCGGCATCCCTTTAGCTTGCCAGTGGCTTTCTGAATCTGCATGACGTCGCCAATGCGGCGGTCGAGGAATGCCCAGGTGTCAACGAAATCGTCCGATTGATCGTTCAGCCAATACACCAGGGTCGATGTATAGACGCCGGCCAGCAGCCCGCGCTTGGTGTAGTGGTTGAAGTCGGTCGCGGTATCGCCAGCCGCCCACCACATGGCGTCGACAGTCCGGTAGAGACAGCGCGCCGCGCGAACACCCTGGCCCGGTCGCATCAACAGCAACATGGCACGCCGCACAGCTTCGCGATGAGGCGCCATCAGGCGCAGCCGTTCCTGCACCGCCGCGCCGATGCGGTCTCGAATCCGCATGGACGGCAGATCCATTTCTTCCAGTACGGCGAGCATCTGCCGATCGGTCTCGGCGAGAAAGAAGTCGATGAGTTCGACCGGACCGCCGGGAAAAGCCCGCCGCGCCGCACTCACCGGCAGCCCGGCCGAGACCGCCGCCGATTTCAACGTCTTCCAGGACCAACCGTCGAACGCCACGCCCGGCAAGGCTGCCGCCAGAATGGCGCGTTTCACTTCAAGCTCTTTGTCCTCGATCATCATGCCGCCCCTTCCGCCGATGCCGGCCGAAGCCAATGACGCTCTTCGGAGTTGAAGATGAGTTTGCTCAGGTCGGTCATTCGCTGCGGATAAAGAATGCCGTCGAGATGATCGCATTCGTGCTGAATGACGCGGGCATGAAAGCCTTTGGCCTCGCGCTCGAACAGCTCGCCCGTCAAAGTGGTCGCACGAACGCCGATGTGTACGTGGCGCGGCACAACGCCACGCAGGCCCGGCACCGAAAGGCATCCCTCCCAGTCTTCGGCGACCTCCTGGCTCAACGGTTCGATCTCCGGGTTGATCAGGACGGTAAGCGGGACTTCGACCTCTTCGGTGCCCGCCAGGCTCGCCCTCGCCGCACTAACCAGATAGATCACAATCCGTTTGGGCACGTGAACCTGTGGCGCGGCCAGTCCGGTCCCGGGTGCATCGTGCATGGTTTCCAGCATGTCCTGGCAAAGTTGCCGGATATCCGGCGCCGTCGGATCGTCGACCGCATCGGCCCGCTGGCGAAGCACCGGGTGCCCCATTTTCGCGATTTTCAGGATGGCCATGCCGGCAATATGGCGCTGCGTGCCCATGCCGTCAAAGCCTTAACCAACGCTTTATGGCGCTTTTCCGCGTTCAATCGCTTCACATTGATGCAACTTTCGGCTATAGATCGTCGGGTTCGCGCGGGATACCTGTCGCGAAAGCGGGTGTGTTTGCCCGAAAGCCAACTATTTCAGTAAGTTACTGACAGCGGAAAAGCGGGGGAGAAGAGCCCTGGTACAGGTTAGTGTACGTGACAACAACGTCGATCAGGCGTTGCGCGCGCTGAAAAAGAAGCTTCAGCGCGAAGGCGTTTTTCGTGAAATGAAAATGCGCAAGTACTTCGAAAAGCCGTCCGAACGCCGGGCGCGCGAAAAGGCCGAGGCGATCCGCCGGGCCCGGAAACTCGCGCGCAAGCGGGCGCAGCGCGAAGGGCTGCTCTAATCACGCCTTTCCGGGACGTATCGTCCCGGACTATTCCTACCGACAGTGACGACGTAAGTGCGTGCCGGCAGCCAACCGGCGCGCTTTTTGCGTTGTGTCGGATGACAACCGATAATGCCGTTCGGGCGCGCATCGATGCAGCAGATGCCGGCCGCAGCTAGCCGGTTTCGGCAAACAGGCCCGGGCCTGTCGCCCGGCGGATGCTTGCCAGACGCAGGCGAATTCCAGAGACTTGGCATCGACGGACATCGTTAAGGCCCGCAGATGACTGCCGCAGACGCTAGCATCGACCGGAGCGATCCTAGCGTCTTCGAACGCTGGGCTATTCTGACCGCCGTCACGTTGGCCGTCACGCTCTACAGCCTTGCCATTCTGGTCGTATCCGTGCTGCTGCCACAGATGCAGGGGTCGCTGTCGGTCACCCAGGACGAGATTGCCTGGGTCATCACCTTCAACATCCTGGCGACCGCAGTGGTGACACCGATGACCGGCTGGCTGACCGCCCGTTTCGGCCGGCGCGCCGTGATGTTGGGCGGCACGGCGGGTTTCACGGCGGCGACCCTCGCCTGCGGTTTGGCCGACAGTCTGGTGCCGGTCGTGATCTACCGCATTATCCAGGGTGCTTGCGGGGCTCCGTTGGTCCCGCTAGGTCAGGCGATCATCCTCGATACATTCCCGAAACAACAGCACGGCCGGGTGACGTCGATATTCGGCATGGGTGTCGTCGTCGGGCCGGTCATTGGCCCTGCGCTCGGCGGATACCTAGCCGAACTCTACGGTTGGCGCTGGGCGTTCTACATGATCGTGCCGCTGGGCATGGCGGCGTTGATCGGCCTGATGGTGTTTCTATCCGACAAAGGCCGCGACCGGTCGGTCCGCCTCGACTGGACCGGTTTTCTCGCGCTTTCGGTCTCCGTCGTCAGCCTGCAACTGATGTTGAGCCGGGGGCAGCGGCTGGACTGGTTCGAGAGCCCGGAAATCATCATCGAAGCACTGCTGGCCGCCGTCGCCTTCTATATTTTCGTCGTCCATAGCCTGACGGCGCGCGCGCCGTTCCTGAACCCGAAACTCCTGCTCGACCGAAACTACGCGCTGGGCCTCATCATCGTGACGATTTACGGCATGTTGAACTTCACGCCGATGGTCCTCATGCCGCCGATGCTGCAAAGCCTGTTCGGCTATCCGGATTCGATCATCGGGTTCATCCTCGGCATGCGCGGCGCCGGTGCCGTTCTGGGATTCTTCGCTGCCATGTGGATCGGCCGACTAGATCCCCGCATCGGCATGACAATCGGCTACCTGGTCCAGGCGGCCTCGGGCATCTACATGTCGAGCTTCGACGTCAATGTCACGGTGACCGACGTCGCCATCAACAGCGTGATGCAGGGCTTTTCGGTCGGCGTCATCTGGGTGCCGCTGACCGTCGCGACATTCGCCACACTCAATCCGCAGCATCTGGCCGAGGGTTCATCCATCTACCATTTGCTCCGCAACCTCGGCAGCTCCGTTTACATTTCATTGAGCGTGACGCTGGTGATCGTTACCACGACAGTGAATTATGCCGGACTGGCTGAACATATTTCCGAGTTCAACAAGAGCCTGAGCCTGCCCTGGCTGCTGGGCGCCTGGAACACGGACAGCCTTCGCGGCATCGTCACCCTGAGCGGCGAGGTCAACCGGCAAGCCGCACTGATCGGCTATGTCAATGCCTTCATGGCCTATACGGTTGCCAGCCTCGCCGTAATCCCACTGGTTCTTCTCGTGCGGGTGAAACGGCAAGCGGCGTAGTGGCCGCGTTTCTTCAATTCTCCAACAGCGACCGCAATCGATCCGGTGCCAGCGCGTCGCCGGCATAAAGCGCCCCATCGATTTCCAACGCCGGTGTGGATCGGATGCCCGCCGCCTCCAGTTTGTCGGCGGCATCCTCGTCCATCAACAGATCGCGCACAGCGTAGGCAATGCCGGCGCCATCGAGGAACCGCTTCAACTGCTCACACGGTGCGCAAAACGGCGTGGAGTAGACGATCACGCTTGAATCGCTATCGGTCATCTACACCTTCCCTTCGGCCTTCAGTTTTCGGTACTGCTCTTTTCGCGCCATCCAAGCCTCTTTGGCCTCGCCTGAGAGGAAGGGTTGCTCTTCGGAGAAGATCAGTTGCTTCCAGCGCTCGCCATCGCTCCACCTGAGTCCGGCCTCTACCGTTGTCCGCGGTGCTTCGGCACTTTCGAGGAGGCTCAACGCCTGCGCGAAGATGTCCCGTTGCTGCGGTAAATCGTAAGGCTCCCCGCAAGGATTGCCCAAGGGGAAGTCGACGAACAACAGCCTCGGCACACCGCAGTGTTCAACGATGTCGCGGGCCGTTGCGATGATGACAGTTGGGATACCGTGCTCTTCCAAAAACCTGGCAATCAGACTCACGGTCTGATGACAGACGGGTCAAACCGGTACCAGGACGACTGCGTCAACGCCGTCTTCACGGCAAAACTGGAGAACCTTCGGCGCTTCCTGCTCAAGCACCTTGCGCTGGCTGTAGTTGTTGTAGCAGCCATAAAAGCGGTCCGGCACGCTGCCAATCCGTCCCGAAGCCGCGGCCTCCAACATACGCTCAGCCGGGAAAAAGCTGCTGATGTCATCCAGATGCGTCGCATAACTGTCGTAGCTGTGCGTGCGGCTATAGAGCTTTTCGGTCGGCGTATCGGCCGGAATGGCATAGACGCCGCGGAACCCTTCTTCCGAGATCGGGTTCTCTTCGGTTTCCGGATCGAAGCGGATCGCCAACTCGCTGGTGGACACCAGCGCGACCGTGGCGTCGGCCAACGGTTTGTTCAGCTTTGCAAACGGCACGTCTTCATAGTGTGCCCAAGCGTAGGGCTTGTCGTAGCCCTGGCTCAGATAGTAATCGCGTGTTTTGTCGATGTAACGGACGTAGTCCATGCGTTCCCTCCCAGGTCATGGCACCACACCAGGAAAGGCACGCTAGCACCGATGTAACGGAAACGCCAAACACGGCCGCCAAGCCGTGTTGCGGCCGCGTCCTAGAGACGCACAAAAGGGTTGAGCAGACGGCCAAGGCGCCCCGTCAGGCGCAACGGCGCGTCGGTCACGGCGAGGCAGATACAATCCTCTCCCTCATCAGCCACCGGCGAATGGTCGACCGACGGGTCGGCGACGGCAACGTCCCCGCGCAGGTAGTGCCCGGTCGAGTCGGAAAATCCGCCGGACAGGACCAACGTGCACTCCTGGCCGCCATGCGTATGCTGCGGCAACGCCACACCACCACTGATGCGCATCAGGCGCGTCACATAGCCGGACTGCGAGGTAAGCAGGCGCATCTCTTCAAGCCCGCGTCCCAAACGCCGCCAACCGCCGGTATGCGCCGCCTCTTCCACGGCCTCACGCAACGCCGTTGGATACGACGCGGTTTCGTCGACCTCACGACCCGCTACTTCCGACGCACTGCTGTCGGAAACGCATGCGAGGATCGGCTGATCCAACGACGCCATCACACGCGAACGCAGATCGTCGGAAACCGGCTGTCCGCCCTCTGTCTCCAGCAAGGCACCGCCCATTGTCTCGTATTCGTCAACTGTGCGACGACAGCTCGGACACAGGGTCAGATGAGTCGCAATCAGCAGCGCGAAAGGCTCCGGCAACGCGCCGCTCGCGTAGCGCCAGAGCATCTCGTCACCGGGGTGATGCTGCGTGCTCATGTGTTCTCCGTCTTCAATGCCTGCCGGAGACGCCCCAGCGCCAGTCGAATCCGCGACTTCACGGTCCCGAGCGGCAGCCCCAGCTCCGCGGCAATTTCACCATGTGCCTTGTCGTCGATGAACGACATACGAACGACTTCGGCCTGTTCCTGCGGCAAATGCTTCAGCGCGCCGTGCAGTCGTTGCGCCTCGCGCGCCCGGTCAATGCTCTCGTCGGCCGGGGGATCGGCATCCGGCACCAGTGTCGGGTCGTTCGCGTCGACTTCCGGCCGGCGCTCACGGCGAATTGCGCTGATTCGTTCATTCCGCGCAATCGCAAATACCCAGGTACCGGCGTTGCCGCGGGTCGCATCGAACTGCTGCGCCCGGCGCCACACCTTGAGCATGACGTCCTGGACCAGATCTTCGGCCTCCTGATCGCCAGCCCCCTGTCGCCGCAGGTAACCCTTCAACTTCGGTGCGAAATGATCGAACAACGCCGCGAAGGCGGCCCGATCACGCCGATCCGCCACCGCCGTCAACAATTCATCCGCACTGCTTTTGTTTGCCAACGCGTCTCGCCCTCGGAGGCGGGCAGCATAGGCGATATTGTCGGGTCGGGGAATTGCCGGCGGGGGGACCACCAAAAATGCGCCACGACGATCAACAGTTTCCAGCATCAAGCCATCCTTGTTTGTCGATAAATACGCCTGCGCAGGTGAATTGGATCACCTCATCGACAAAAGCGTCACAAACCGGAAAAGCCGTGATCTATCTATCGGTTAACAACGTATCGACGTCGTAGTTTTTCTTTAATCGAGGTTAACAGGGTGCGTATAGCTGTCGTCGGGTCGGGTGCTGCAGGTCTCGCAGCGGCTTGGGCCCTCAATAAACATCACGATGTCGTCTTGTTCGAGCAGGCGGACCGCCCCGGCGGCCACGCCAACACGGTCGATGTGCCGTCTGGAGGCCAAACCGTCCCGATCGATACCGGCTTTATCGTCTGTAACGATCTTACCTACCCTCATCTGCTGAAGCTGTTCGAGGCACTCGGGGTGAAGACCCGCCCAAGCGATATGTCTTTTGCCGTGTCGCTGCAGCAGGGACGTATCGAGTACGCCGGCTCTTTTCCTGGCCTGTTTGCCCGCCCGCTCAGCGTCTTCAGCCGTCCGCACTGGCGCATGATCAGCGATATCGTGAGGTTCTACCGCAGCGCGCCCGCTCTGTTGTCCGACGAAAGGGACGATGCACTGACGTTGGGCGAGTTTCTGGCCCGTGACGGCTATGGCCGAGAGTTCATCGAACGCCATCTGTTGCCGATGGCGGCGGCGATCTGGTCAGCGCCACAAAGCCAGATGATGGCGTTTCCGGCACGCAGTTTGATCCGCTTCTGCGTCAATCACCGGCTGCTCGATTTCGTCAACCGCCCGCAGTGGCTGACGGTCGAAGGCGGCAGCCGCGAATACGTCACCCGCATCATCGACACTTTGGACGACGGGCTTCGCCTGGGGACGCCCGTGCGTGCTGTCCGACGTACGCCGGTCGGCGTTTATGTGTCGTTCGATGGCGGCGAAGAACGGTTCGATCAACTCGTGCTGGCGAGCCACGGCGATCAAACCCGGCAAATCCTGGGAGCAGATGCCTCTCAACTGGAAGCCCAGGTTCTGGGCGCTTTCGAATACCAGCCCAACCGCGCGCTGCTGCATCGCGACGCATCATTAATGCCAAAGCGGCGGCGGGTGTGGGCGAGTTGGAACTACATCGGCGGCGACGATGCCAACAACCGGTTGCATGTGAGTTACTGGATGAACCGCTTGCAGGGACTGGACGGCGTAGCCGATACATTCGTGACGCTGAACCCACTGGAAGAACCGCACGACGATCTCGTCCTCGGCGAATTCCAGTATGAGCATCCAATCTTCGATACGGCAGCGATGACGGCACAATCGCGGTTGCCACAGATTCAGGGCGTCAATCGCACGTGGTTCTGCGGCAGCTACTGCGGCTATGGTTTCCATGAAGACGCGATCGAGTCCGGACTGGCAGTGGCCGCCGCGCTCGGTGCGCCAGTCCATTGGTGGCATGACGTCAAAGCCGCCAGCCCGGCAGCGCAAATCGCACAGCCGCCGTTCCCACAGGCTGCGGAATAATGACGTTGCCGACACAACAGCAAAGATCGAACTGGCGAAGCTGCCTCTACCCCGGGCTGGTCATGCACAGGCGTCTCCAGCCGTTCGGGCACAAGTTTCGTTATCGCATCACGACATTTCTGTTCGACGTTGACGAACTGCCGGCACTCGATCGTGCCACGGCCTTGTTCGGCTACAACAAGACGAATGTGTTTTCCTTTCAGGATCGTGACCACGGCCCGCGTGACGGCAGCCCGTTGCGCCCATGGGCAGCTAGACAGCTCGCCAAGGCCGGCATCGTCGGCACGGACGAGGCATATCGTGGCCGCATCAGTATCCTGTGCCTGCCGCGCGTGTTTGGTTACGTCTTCAATCCGCTGTCGGTCTGGCTTTGTCACGATGACGACGATCGCCTCATCGCGATCATCTACGAAGTACGGAACACCTTTGGCGGCCAGCACGCCTACACGTGCCGTGTCGATGACCGGCGGCAAAGCGGCGACTGGATCGAGCAATCGGCAAGCAAGCAGTTCTATGTTTCGCCATTTCTTCCGGAAAACATGTTCTACCGGTTTCGCCTGCGGGCGCCGGACGACGACCTGTCGTTCCTGATCCGCGAGTACGGGCCTGAGGGCAAGACGCTGATCGCCACCTGGACGGGCAAGCGCGAAGCGTTCTCCGGCCAAGCGCTGGCCCTGCTGGCGCTGCGCTTTCCGTTCCTCACCCTAAAGGTGATCGCGGCGATCCACTGGCAAGCGTTCCTGCTATGGCGAAAAGGCGCGCGGTTTTATTCTCAAGAAGCGGGGCCGGAACCCCGTTCGGAACTCAACATGCCGGGGCGTTCTTAAATGACCGATACCACTCTTGCCCGTCCATTGCAGTTCGATGCACCGCTGACCAGGGTCCTGCTCTGGCTCGGTCGGCGTATCGAATACGGCAGCCTGGCGATGACGCTGCCGGACGGCAGCCATCATGAATTCGTCGGCGGTGAGGACGGACCGCATGCCGAAATAACCATTCATCGGCCGCGGCTGGCCCGACGTCTGGTGACCAGCGGCGCGGTGGGGTTCGCCGAGTCCTTCATGGACGGGGACTGGGATACGCCCGACCTGACATCGCTTCTATTGCTGGCGGGAAAAAATGAAGGCGGTGCGTATGCCCGGGCCGGGCGTAGCGGCCCGGTGAACCGATTTATGGGACGCCTGTTGCATCGCTTGCGGGAGAACACGCGCACGGGATCGCGGCGCAACATCGCGCAGCACTATGACCTCGGCAACGAGTTCTATCGTCACTGGCTGGACGAGAGCATGACCTACTCGGCCGGCATCTTCGACCGCGAAGATGACGATCTGACCGTTGCTCAAAGGCGAAAGTTTGCCCGGCTGGCAGACGTCGCCAAGCTGCGGCCCGGCGACCGTGTTCTGGAAATCGGCTGCGGCTGGGGTAGCTTTGCCGCGTTTGCCGCCTTGGAGCGCGGCTGTCACGTTACGGCGATCACGATCTCACCTGCGCAACATGCCTATGCGAAAGCACGGCTGGCAACGCTTGGGATCGAGAACCGTGTCGACCTTCGCCTGATGGACTATCGTGACGTGTCCGGCGAATTCGATGCCATCGTCTCCATCGAGATGCTGGAGGCGGTCGGTGAGCGATACTGGCCGGTCTACTTCGAGCGTTTGCAGAGTCTGCTGCGCCCCGGCGGCCGGGCTGCGATCCAGGTCATCACTATCGATGAGGACACCTGGCATGAGTACCGGCGGCAGCCGGACTTCATTCAACGATACATTTTTCCGGGCGGCATGCTGCCGCGACGGAGCAGCCTGGCCGAGATCACCGATAACGCGGGTCTGGCGGTCGTCGACGATGCCGGCTTTGGGTTGGACTACGCACGTACGCTGCGCGAATGGCATCGCCGGTTCGAACGGGCATGGTCTGACGTGGCAGCTCTCGGCTTCGACGAACGGTTCCATCGCATGTGGTCTTACTACCTCGCCTATTGCGAGGCGGGCTTTCGGCTTGGCCGCATCGACGTGCGGCAAATTGCGTTGCAGCGAGCTGCCTGATGAGCGCACGCGGGACAGACATCGCCGAAGTCGGCGTTGGCCGCATCGCCGCCTATGGCGGTGTGGCCCTGCCGCTCGCGATGCTGTTGCTGCCGCTTTACGTCTACCTGCCCACTTTCTATGCGGATGACCTTGGGCTCGGCCTGACCGCCGTGGGCGCCGTCCTGTTGCTCGCCAGGGTCTGGGACATCGTCACTGACCCGGCGGTCGGTTGGTTGTCGGATCGCTGGTCGACGCGATGGGGGCGTCGGCGCCCCTGGATGATCGTCGGTGCACCGCTTCTCGTGCTCTCCACCTGGCAACTCCTCGTCCCTGGCGATGACGCGACCATTTGGGGGCTCGCGGTCTGGGTGTTCATCTTCTACCTGTCGGCAACACTGGTGCAGGCGCCGTATGCCGCCTGGGGGGCGGAGCTAAGCGGCGACTACCATCGCCGAACCCTGGTCACGACGGTGCGTGAAGTTTTCACCCTGGTCGGCACTGTCGTCGCACTGGTAGCGGCGGCTGCGTTTGCCAGCGATGCCAGCGGTTCATTGCACATTGTCGCGATGCTGATCTGCATTGCGCTGCCCATATCGATCGCCCTCGCTGTCAGCGTGACTCCGGATCGCCACGGCGTCCCGAAACAGCCGCATCGAACCAAAGCATCGCTGGCAGCGCTTGTGCAGAACAAACCGTTCTTCAGGTTGATCGCTGCCTATCTGCTCAATGGCATCGCCAATGGACTGCCGGCAACGCTGTTCCTGTTGTTCGTCGGCTATGTCCTGGGCCGCGCCGATTTGGCAGGGCCGTTGTTATTGACCTATTTCGCCGCCGGCATCGTTGGCGCGCCGGCGTGGCTGTGGCTCAGCCGCCGTATCGGCAAGCATCGGGCCTGGGCCATTGGCATGACGCTGGCCGCCGTAACGTTTTCCGGCGTGCCCTTCCTGGGCCAGGGCGACACGGCCTTGTTTGCCGCCATTTGCGTTCTCTCCGGGCTGGCCCTGGGTGCCGATCTTGCGTTGCCGCCTTCGCTGCAGGCCGACGTTATCGACGTGGACACGAAGAAAACCGGCATGCGACGGGCGGGCCTGTTCTTCGGGCTCTGGAACATGGCGACCAAGCTCGCCCTTGCGCTGGCGGTCGGAATGGCCTTCCCGCTTCTGGATGTCGCGGGGTTCGAAACCGGCGCCGACACACAGACGCCACAGGCCCTATTCGCATTGGCACTGCTTTATGGCGGCCTGCCTGTCGCCTTCAAGCTGGCCGCAATCGTTCTGATCTGGCGGTTCCCGATATCCGCCACATCCGAAGAAAGGTTCCAAAGCAACCATGGCAAAGAAGCTGACCATATTGGCCACACTGCTTTTGCTGTTGAGCGGGTGCACTGACATGACTGTTGAAGACTTCAGAGGCAAGCAACCTGAGATGCGTATCGAGACCTACTTTGACGGTCCGACGCAGGCATCGGGCATCGTACGCGATCGGTTTGGAAATCTGCGCCGGCAGTTCACGGTGACGATGACCGGTCGCTGGGATGGCGATGTTTTCGTACTCGAAGAGGATTTCGTCTACGACGACGGCGAGCAGGATCGCCGAATCTGGCGGGTGCGGAAGGACGGCGAAAGCGGCTACCGAGCAACGGCGCCTGACGTGATTGGCGAGGCGGTCGGCAAAGTCGCCGGCAACGCCTTGAACTGGCGCTACACGCTGGCGCTGCCGATAAGCGGCCGCGTTTGGCACATCGATTTCGATGACTGGATGTTCCTGCAGCCGGATGGCGTGCTGATCAATCAGGCACACATGAGCAAATTCGGCATCCGCATCGGTGAGATTGTGCTGTCGTTCAGCAAGCCGGCCCAGGCTGCCGTCAACGAGTTTGAGGACGCTCCGGCACGAGTCGTCGCGTTACCCTGAAAAACAGGCCGTACGGCAGTGCGCGCAACACGGACATGGCAAGACCCATGCGGGTCGGGAAACGAATCTCGAAGCTGTTGCCCGCCAGGCCTTTGACGAAAGCGTCGACAGCCGCCTCCACCGGAATCAGGAACGGCATCTCGAAAGTGTTCCTGTCGGTAAGGGGCGTTTCGACGAACCCGGGATTAACGATCTGAAGCTTCACACCGACACTGTCGAGTTCCGGCTTCAGGGATTCGGCCATGTTGATCAGTGCCGCCTTACTGGCGCCATAGGCGGCTGCAGTCGGCAAACCGCAGTAGCCGGAAACGGATGAGACAATCGCAACGTGGCCGCGGCCAGCCTCACGCATGCGGTCCAGGACCGGCACCAGGCAATTGACCGTCCCCATGAAGTTTACCCGCATGAGGTCGTCGACAGCCGCGGCGTCTAGCGACAGCGCCGACATCGGTCGATGCGTGCCTGCGTTCAAAACGGCGAGATCGATGCGGCCATATCGGTCGATGACTTCTCGAACCGCACCCGCGGCCGCGGATGCATCAGTGATATCGAGCGGGATCGGAACCAGCGCACCGGCTGCATCTTTTGTGGCCTTGGCGAGTTCATCAAGCGCCTCGGATCGGCGCGCCGATGCCAGGACAGTCCATCCGTCACGTGCAAGCCGTTGTGCCAGCGCCCGTCCAATGCCCGAACTGGCACCGGTGACCCAGGCAACCCCGGGGCCAAAACTAGCCATTTATGGGGTTGCCCGCACCGCGCCCGCGTCGACGGTAGTCGATGCGGCCGCCGCTGGTATCGAAAGCAAGGCCGAGCAGTTCGCCGTTCGGCGAGTACCAGATATCCAGCTGCAGATCGCCGGTCATGACGAAGCGATTGCCGACCTTTGTGCCTGCATCGGTTCTGACGGCTTCCTCACCGACCGATTTCGTCATCACGTTGATTAGTTCGCCATGCTGCGTATCCAGCAACTCGGTACGGTCGACCGTGTCCGGATGCCAATAGCTGGTTGGAATACAGTCCACCGGCGCGAGGACACGGGACTTGCCGGTATCGATGGTCAATCCGGCTTCGCTGGCTGCGGCGGTCACCTGATGGGCCGTCCCGTCGTCGTCCGTTTCGGTCTTGAGCGATACCAAACGTCCATCACGCCAAATCTCACGGTTTGAATGACGGTAGCGATACAACGTGACAAAAGCGAAGCGAACGTCGATTTCTATCGCGACATCGACCTGGAGGTCGTCACCAGCTTGGCTGAAGTCGATAGTGTGGCTGCCAACGGGACTGCCGCGCAGCAGGATGTCGAAAGCGATCTGTTCACCATCGAGTGGCGCCGCATGTCCGCGCCCTATCAGCGACCAGCCAAACGCAGGCACCAGCGCGGCGCCTGCCACTGCAGAGACCAATCCTCGACGAACGAAATCAACCATGTCCTGTGCTACGCAAGGCTACCAAAGTTGGATCACAACGCGCTCTCAGGGCTATAAACCGATCTAGTTAGGGCGCACGATCAAGCCGTACCGTGTTCGAGGCAAGTAATAGGTTCCAGAATGACGCCACCCATGAAAGTCGTGATCAATCCGGTCACGCCGTTTCGTCAGAACTCAGCCGTTCTCTGGTGTACCGAGACCATGAAAGGGGCGGTGACCGACCCCGGCGGCGACATCGACCAGATCCTTGCAGCCGTTGAGGAACACGGCGTCCAGTTAGAGAAGATACTCATTACGCATGGTCATATCGATCATGCCGGCGGCACCGCGGAACTCTCCGAGCGGCTTGGCCTCCCGATCGAGGGCCCGCATCGAGACGATCAGTTCCTCATCGAGGACCTCGGCAAGCAGGGGGAACGGTTCGGCTTCGCCGGCGCACGACCATTCACGCCGGATCGATGGCTGGAAAACGGCGACCGGGTAACGGTTGGCCAGTTGACGCTTGACGTCATTCATTGCCCCGGCCACACGCCGGGCCATGTCGTGTTCTTCCATCCTGAGTCGCATCTCGCGATCGTCGGCGATGTCTTGTTCCAGGGCTCAATCGGCCGTACCGACCTACCCCGCGGTGACCATATGTCACTGATCAATTCGATACGTCAGCGCTTGTGGCCCTTAGGCGATGACGTTGCCTTCGTGCCCGGCCACGGACAGATGTCGACGTTCGGGAACGAGCGAAAAACGAATCCGTTCGTGTCCGATTTTGTCGAGTACTGAAAGCTCCTGGCGACAACCAGGCAAGAAGAAGACCTGATCGCCAGTCAGTTGCGGGCCGCGAAAGGAACTGATCTGACTTCACCTCGGATCGAGGAGGACGTCGTCGATTCGAGAATGGGCCTCCTTCGATCCCAGGCGCCCAGATGCCCTGGCTCACGAGGCAATACCGGCAACCTGGCGTGGCAGATCTGCCCAGTTGTCGCCGGCCGCCATAGGACAGGCCAGCCCTTCGGGGGTCACCAGAACCAGGGTCCAGGTGGCGCCGTCGGTTGATTGGAACAACTGCAAAACATGTCCGTTGTTCGTCAGCCCCATCCCCGATGGCGCTTCATTGTGCTGGCCGGACAGGCGTTCGGAAACGGTATCGTAGGGCAGGCACGAGGCAGTTTCAGCTCTCGCCGAACTGGCGTTGCCGCCGGCGAAAGCGACGAAGACAACAGCTAACAACCCGAACACCATGTGCCGATACGAACCTGCGGCAAATGGCGTAGCCGTCCAACCTATCGTCATATCCCACTCCCTCGCAGCCCAGATGAAGATGCCCGCGGTCTGAGACGACATGGGCACCCCGTACCAATGACTTAGGCAGGAATAGAGCGCTTGATGGTGCGCGCCGTCACTAACTGGAAAGAATCTGCGTGTTCAGGACGCAGCTGCGACTGTCTGAGCGTCACGGACGGCACGATCCAACGGAAATCTGATGTCGACAGTCGTCCCGACGTCGACCTCACTCAGGATTGTCACTTCGCCGCCGTGACCCTGTACCAGCGATCGGACGATCGCCAGGCCAAGCCCGGTGCCCGCATGCCTGCGTTGGTAGCCGTTCTCGACCTGCTGGAACGGTTCAAAGACCCGGGCCAAATCGACCTCTGGAATGCCAACGCCTGTGTCCTCCACACGGAGCATGATGGTCTCGTCGTCTTCACCCGCACGGACCGTCACACGGCCATCAACGGGTGTGAACTTCACCGCATTTGAGAGAAGGTTGACGACGATCCGGACAAGTGCCGTTGCATCGCCCCGGAGCCTCGGACAGTCATCCGCAATATCGAGGATGACGGATATCTGCTTCTCTTCCGCTTGCTTCGCAACAAACCGAAGCGCCTCATCTATGACGGCCGAAATCGAAACCTCGTCCTCGCTCAACTCATGCCGCCCGGACTCGATCTTCGACAGATCCAGGATGTCGTTGATCAAATCCAGCAGGTGCTCGGCGCTTTGGTGGATGTCCTTGGTGTAGTCGAGGTAACGCTCGTTCCTGATCGGCCCAAACGTCTCCAGTGAGATCATTTCGGAGAAACCGAGGATGGCATTGAGTGGCGTGCGCAGCTCGTGGCTCATCAGAGCGAGAAACTCCGACTTCGCCCGGTTGGCACCTTCCGCACGTTCACTTGCCGCGCGGAGAATTTCTTCTGCCTCAATTCGATCCGTTATGTCCGTGCCGGACCCGCGAAACCCCAGGAACTCGCCGTTTGCGTCGAAATGCGGCTTACCGCTGATCGAAAGATACACCCGACGCCCGTCCGGACGAATCCGCGGATGGACAAAGTTGCGGAATGGCCGATGTGCATGAAGGTCCGCCAGGTGAGCCGCAAACAGCTCTGGCTCCAATCCGGGAATACCGGTTTCTTCACGTGTTTTGCCAAGAAGCGTATCCGTCGAGACCCCTGCAACGTCGGAAAAGCGCTCGGAGAAGAACTTGAAGCGAAGGTCTGCATCCATTTCCCAGAAGAAATCAGATGCAGCGTCGGCGAAGTCCACAAATCTCTTGTCGCTGGCATCCAAATCGCGGCGACTTGTCTCCGACGCCAGTTGCAGCAGCTCGCCCAAGGACCGAACGATATCCCCAATCTCGTCGTCACCTCGGTAGACGGGCACGTACTTTTCAGCATTCTTGGTGTCGGAACGCGCGGCATCAAGACCGGCGCTGAGGTCCAGTAGCGGCTTCAGAACCAAGCGACCGACAATAAGCAAGGTGCCGCAGGTAACAAACGCGGTTACCGCCAGTACCAGGCTCAGGACGCGCCAGATATAGCCACTCAGGTTGCTTTCGATGGTACTTGCATCGACGCAGAGCACGGCAAGAAACGGCAGTCCCGTTTCTATCGGCAACCACAGATGTTCATACCTTGCGCCATTGTCGGTACCGACAATCGATGGCTGCGGTCGATGGTCTTCCGGCTGCAAATCAGGCACGCGCCCGAAGCTGCCGATCCGCTGGCCGTTTTGATCGTACAACGTGCCGCCGGCAATGATGGTCGACTGAACGATGGCTTCGCCGATAGCCACCAGCTCCGTCGGCGATGCGTCCTCTTTCTGCGTGTATGCCGAAAGCAGTGCCGTTTCCGCGGCTGCCACGAGATGTGCAATCTGCTCGCGCTCGAAACGCAGGTACGACGGAATCAGTATGGCAATCTCGATAACGAGAATGCTGATAATGACGGCGACGGAAATCCGCCGGCCAAGTCGGCTCAACCCCAGACTACGGACAGCCGCGAGCTGGCCTGCCCAACGGGCCGGACCATCGGCCCCTGGCTTCGCCGAGCCAAGGCGCGCGCGCGTGTCACCGTCTGCCGGCAATTCTAAACCACTCCACGGTTGAAAGCCTTTATTGGCCCCAATCTAAGCGGGAATGGTTATTCCGGTCTTAAATGCTGCCGGCCAAGTCAATTGCTTCGCGGCGTAGAAAACGTCAGTCCTCATCGGCGTTTAACTAGGACCAAATAAGTTAGAATATTCTAATGTTTATGGTGATGGCGTTGATCGACTCCGTGCAAATTGTGCCGATAGCGCGCGCCTTCGGCACCGGAACCGCTAGCTTGTTTCGGCGTCGGCGGGATTGACACGCACCCAATGGCTAGCTCCACAGTCGCGAAGGCCATACCAATGGTTTGTCCGTCACGCCTTACTAAGCAACTATAGCGCGAGAACCCGACGCACTTTTCTGGCGCCAGTCGTTCGACAGCGGCTAATGCCTCAAAGCTTCGAGCAATGACGTCATCGAGCGTCGCTGCCGGCCCGACTCGTCGAAATTGTCGTCAGATAGCCAGACTTCATAGGCCGACCTCAAAGATGGCCATTCGCTGTCAATGACCGAATACCACGCGGTGTCCCGATTTCGGCTCTTGTAGATCGTCGCCTGTCGGAAAAGACCTTCATAGGAAAACCCCAACCGATCTGCGGCCTTCCTGGACGCGGCGTTCAAGACGTCGCATTTCCACTCGTAACGTCGATAGCCCAATTCATCGAACGCATGAGCCATCAGTTGGAACATGGCATCGGTCGCAGCGCGTGTCTTCTGCAACCGAGGAGAATAGGTGATGAAGCCGACTTCAATCGTTCCTACGGCAGGTTCGATCCTGAGATAACTGGCGATGCCAGCAGCCGCTCCCGAATCCCGATCAACAATGGCGAAAAACAACGGATCGTCGCTAGCGCTTGCTTTCGCCAGCCAGTGCTCGAAGTCGTCGCGATTTTTGAACGGCCCCACAGGTAGGTAGGTCCAGATACGCCCGGACCGATCTTCCTGAAATGCCGAAAAGAGTTCGGCACTATGCCGAGCGACGTCCAGTGGCTCCAAGCGGCAATACTTCCCATCCAGGACCGCGCGCTCGGGCCGTTTGGCACCTTCCCACCCTTCAAGGCCAATCCCAACAGGCTGACCCAAGTGGTTCAGTCTTGCGCTCATGTCACCGTCCCGTTCTTGATGCGTTGTCCGCTGGCGATCCATACGCCAGTCTTGATCAGGCTAAGCGCTGGCATGAATTCCCTCACGGGCCAATGACGCGGTTCGAAACGATACCAATTCGTTTCATCTGTCTCCTCCGGCGAAGGACGGCGAATTGGGTCCCAAGCCGCAAACGAGGCTTTTGAGAATGAGCGGACAGAGCCGGCCAGCAAAAAAAGCCCACGCCAACCGGTCCCGGCCCTTCTGTATCCGGCGCAAACGGACTAAGTACCCGTGTGCCGGGCTCCTTTGCATCCCTGCCGTAATCGTGTCAAACCCATGGGCACGCGCGAACTGCAACCAGACGAGGAACAAGTATGCCAGGCCTCGGACAGCGCTCCCCCTCGCCCAACAGGGCGACATCTCCAGCTCGTATCGGCCGGATGCGAATTGGTGTTGTGTACCTGTTTCTCTCGGTTTGCCTCGGTCCAACGGCCGCTGCGGCTTTCGATCGGAACGACGTCGAAAGACTGAGAATCGATCCGACCTGCCGCAACTGCGACCTGGAAAGCGCTGATCTCAGGCCATTCGCCCTGGCCCGCGCCGATCTGGAAGGCGCGAACCTGCGGGATGCACAGCTGAAGAATGTGGACCTGACCAGCGCGAATTTGAAAAGAGTGGACGCCAGACGGGCCGAGATGGAAGGTGCGAACCTTCGTGGTGCCGATTTGACCGGCGCCATTCTCAACCGCACGGACTTCGAGAAAGCCGACCTGACCAACGCCCGCCTCTATGGCACGGACATGCGCGAAGCGGACCTCGAGAAGGCAAACCTATCGGGTGTTACGCTCGCAGGCTCGGACATGAGAGAAGCCGAATTCAAGCGCGCCGACCTGTCGGGCGCAGATCTGAGCGGAGGCGACCTCCGAGACGCCGACTTCGAACGGGCAAAGCTTGGTGGCGCCAACTTGAGCAACGCCCGGCTTGACGAGGCCTACTTCGACCGCGCCGATATGACCAATGCAACGATGGTTGGCGCCAACCTAAGCGGCGCAACGCTCGACCGGGCCGATCTGACCGGCGCGGACCTCAGCGACACGGATTTGAGGCGAACCCGGCTGTCACGCACCAAGCTGACAGGCGCCAACCTCGCGACCGCTGTCAATCTGACACAGGAACAGCTCGACAGAGCCTGCGGCGATGCTGCGACAAAGCTCCCTCGTGGTTTGAGGTTGCGGCAGTGCGATTAAAATCTGCGAAGTGACGACGGCGACGAGCCTCAGGCGTTGATCCGATACGTCGCCTTTGTAAAGGCAGCATGAAGACGTCGGTCTCCGTACGCCATTGGCGCAGGCACACGCCATCAGCCGATGGACCATGCTGCCAATCGGGTATGCCAAGCGGCACCGCCCCTGGCAGGATGGCGCGCTGTTGCGCCGGTTTCTCTAGTCTTAACGCTGTCGGAAGCCGCGGCCGCTAGGCCGCGCGGCCAGCCACCACCGCGTCCGGGTCTTCGATCGTCGTGCGATGCATGTGCCGCGGCTTGCTGGCGTCATAGTCGCCGACACCACGATGTGCCGTCGCTCTGTTGTCCCAAAGAACGGCGTCGCCGTCATGCCACTTGTGCCGCAGCACCACCTCCGGCCGCGTCATGTGCCGGTACAGGAACTCCAGCAGCACGTCACTCTCCTCAGCCGACAGTTCATTGATCTTCACGGTAAAGCCCGGATTGACGAAAAGGCATTTGCGCCCCGTTTCCGGATGTGCACGCACCACCGGATGCGTCACCGGCGGCCGCTCGTCAAAGGTCGATTGGCTGATCGTCGGCGACGGCCCGCGGTCGCGAAATGCGTGGGCAAAAGTGTGTTCCGCCGTCAGACCTTCCAGGAACCGCTGCATCGTCGGCGACAGCGTTTCGAACGCATGCGCTGTGCTGACGAACATGGTGTCGCCGCCAACGTCGGGCACCTGCAGGCCATAGAGCAACGAGCCCAGCGACGGGTTGGCTTCGTAGGTCAGGTCGGAATGCCAATACTGCCCCGCGTTCGGCCGTCCCTGGGCCTTGCCGCCTTTCACCACATTCGACAACCGGTAGATCTCGGGATGCCCGTCCAGCAGGGCCTCCTTCAACACATGTACCATCAGGTTCCCGAAACGGCGGCTGAACGCTACCTGCTGGTCCGGCGTCATTTCCTGTTCGCGGAACACCAGCACGGAATGCTGATTGAACGCATCCCGAACCGACGCGAACGTCGCACCATCCAGCTCGGTCGACAGGTCGACACCAACGACTTCCGCTCCCAGTATCGGCGTCAGCGGCCTGATCTCGACATTAGGCATCGCAACCTCCTACGCTACGCTTTGTTCTTTGCGCCGGATGCTAATGCCAACGCCGGGCCGCGCCAATAGCCTGCCAGCGGGCTCTTGTTCGGGCCGTAAGATCAGCTTTTGTTCAGGATCGCCGCGATTTCGTCCTTCAGCACCATTCGGCGCTTGCGCAGGTCCGTCTCCGCATGCTCACCCATCGGCTCGACACCGGTCTCGCTGCGATGGATGGTGCGGTTCACCGTATGGTACTCGTCCGCCAGCTTGGTGAAATGCGCGTCGGATATCTTCAGGTCATGGATCTTCTGGCTGAACTCGGGGAATTCCTCGGCCAGTTCGTGCGGCGTATGGGTCATGGTGTACTCGGTCCCGTGAACGTGGTTTTACGGAGTGCTACCACGTTCGCAGTCGTCAGTTAAATGTTTCAGCAAACAAGGCCCGTCTTCGTTCCATCCAACACGTTTACTGCCGGTATGGCCGCCAGACAGCACCGGGGAGAGGAGGCATCTCGGCAGCGTGAATTCTCACTCGGGCGGCGTTCGACTCGATGTTCGCAACATGATCGCTCCTATCGACCCTGTCGCTTCAACAAACCGCTCGGCACGTCGTCATTCCGTGCACGTTCTGCGGGACACTCCGTCAATCACTTCCCACGCCGGTATATAGTAGACCCTCTATCCGCAGCAGGACGTCGCACTGTGCCGAGTGGGTTTCCGTTTGTACGGTGAGGGTCCGACGGCCGACCCGCCGACGTGATCGCGAAGGTCTTCGAAGACTTTTTTCCCGCGTCGGCCTCAAAAACAGGATCAGTCAAGCACCGACGAGATCCTGCGCTTTTTCGGCCGCCTTGCGCGTCCGCTGGTGAATCCGGGCCTGGCGGTCCTCGACCCAGCAGAAGCTCGTCATGATGCTCACCTCATGAAAATCGGCTCTGGGACGCGGGTTTCAGCTCGATGACCGGCGTACGCACATCACAGCACTAAGTTGATTTAGCGGCCAGCAAGTGGTGCCAAACTACACTCAAGTCACGCGCAAAGACCTCCTATCTTTGCTCTTGCGATGACTTCAGCGCCGCCGGAACTTTTAGAGTTTGTTTACCAAATTAGTGCTTGATCGTTACTGATACGAAACCGTCGTTGTCATTTGTTGATCAGCTAGGACTAGTTACGGAGCTTCACGCAATGCCCAGCGCATCTACTACGACCAAGCGTCGCCCGGCCGCGA